>Ga0115562_1000001_pt1 | contig 215513 bp, 202 predicted proteins | sample COGITO_mtgs_1105_6_FD_87200 | JGI IMG/M metagenome (GOLD analysis project Ga0115562, IMG submission 87200) | Pelagic marine microbial communities from North Sea - COGITO_mtgs_110516 | ecosystem: Environmental > Aquatic > Marine > Epipelagic | place: Germany:Helgoland, sampling site Kabeltonne...
ATGTTTTGTTAAATGTTTTGTTAAAGATACTGAAAATTGATCTTGCCCCGGCCAATTGCCTACTGGTCATTCCTGAACCATTAGTTTGATCTTTCAAATCAATAAGACATATCGAGAACACGGCAAACTGCGTAGGCAATATCCAAGCTGGACTAGCGTTTTTGCGGACACGGACGTGTTAGTTATCTGTGGATTGTGACTTTTGAAGGTTTGGCACGTGAGAAAGAATAGTCCGCTACGGTTGCTACCAGCCTAGGGTTGGTTATGATTGAACCGCACTGCGAAATACCTTATCGAATATCATCATGGCAAGCTCCCCTCGGCCCAGCCGAAGATACAGAATTTTCTTCTACCTAATCAATCTGGGGGTCAGCTCATTGTGTGCCGTGGCCATAGGTTTAGCAGGCATCTACATTTATTTGGACCCACAAATACCAAAGGCTGAAACCTTTCGAAATGTGGAATTTCAAACCCCTCTGAGAATTTACGCCAATGGCGGCGAATTGATCGGCGAGTTTGGCGAGCGCCGCCTCATACCGATATATATCGAAGATGTGCCTCAGCAGTTTATCAACGCCATTTTAGACACCGAAGATAAACGCTTTTATGAACACAACGGCATAGACTACATCTCTCTTACCAACGATATTTTCCAGCTAATTGGTGGGTTGATCGCGCCAGACGGGTCTAAGGCAGGCGGGGCAAGCACTATAACCATGCAGCTTGCGCGTAATGTGTCGTTTACCCTTGAGCGCAAGTTTCTGAGAAAATTCAAAGAAATGCTCTTAGCCCTAAAAATTGAACAGGAGTTAAGCAAAGACGAAATTTTGGAGCTGTATATAAATATTGTGCCCTTTGGCAAAAGAGCCTACGGCGCTGAAGCTGCGGCACTAACCTACTACGGTCAATCACTAAAAGACCTTAAGTTGGAGCAGCTGGCAATGCTGGCTGGTATTCCGCAAAGACCAGAAGCGGGCAACCCTATTAATGGCCCCACTTGGGCGTTACGCAGGCGCAATCAGGTGTTGGGCCGCATGCTGGCACAAAATTCTATAACCAAAGCGCAATACAACGAGGCGGTGGCAACACCCATCAGCGCGCAAGTTTACGCCCGCACCTTAGACTTACCCAGCCCCTACGCCGCTGAATGGGCACGTCAGCAAGTAACGGGGAAATTCCAAGATCTATATACAGGTGGATACGAAATCTACACCACTCTAGATGCAGGCATGCAAGCAGCTGGCGTTGCAGCCATGCGCAAAGGTCTAGAGAAATATGACAGAGGTCACGGCTATCGCGGGCCAGAGGCTGTGGCGGCAGAAGAAATAGTCGACTTAATCAATGCACAGTTTCCACCCGAACAACCACTACAAACCGAACCGGTTAACTTAGAAAACCAGCTCCTAGAAAATGCAACCCTCAACGGGCAGGCGCCAGCATTGCCCCCTGCATTTAATGAAGCAATTTTGGCACCCCTAGAAGATCTGCGTGTTTTCGCCGACATGGTGCCAGCTATTGTGACCCAAGTAGAAGCCCAAGAAGCCATAGCTTATACGTTAGACGGACAGGCCCATTCTCTCACTCGCTTAAACTCTTTATGGGCGCGAGCTTATGTTGATGTGGATCGCCGCGGCCCACCCTTAACTTCAATGGCAGAGGTGTTAGCAGTTGGCGATATTATTCGGCTGCAACAACGACCAGCCGACACAACAAAAGAAGTGTCTTGGCAGTTGGCCCAACTACCAAAAATTCAAGGCGCACTGGTTTCGTTAGACCCTGAAAACGGTGATGTTAAGGCAATGGTCGGCGGCTATGACTTTTATCGAAATCAATATAACTACGCACTACAGTCTACTCGCCAACCAGGATCAGGCTTTAAACCCTTTTTATATTCAACAGCCATCTCCAACGGCATTACACCCGCTGACATTTTTCTCGATGCCCCGTTGGTATTCGACGATAAAAACCTTGAGTCTCAGTATCGACCCGATAACGACAACAATCGTTACAATGGGCCCACACGTTTGCGCGAAGCCTTGTATAGATCTATTAACCTAGTCTCCATGCGTGTACTACTGCGCATTGGCGCGGGCAAGGTACTCAGAAATGTAGAACGTTTTGGTTTTGACACCAGTAGCTTTCCCCGCAATACCCAGCTTGCTATCGGCGGCGGCACTATGACCGTTGCGCCACTAGACATGGCTAAAGCCTATGCTGTGCTTGCCAATGGAGGCTATTTGGTAGAGCCGCAGATTATTGACCGCATAGTGAATCAAAATGGCCAAGTGGTCTTTACCAATAAATCACCAAAAGTATGTCGCAACTGTATAGAAGAGGTTGAGGGCGCAACCAACACAGCAGCAACTAGACGCAACGCCGTCTCCACCAATCCAACTGACTGGTTAATGAACAATGGCTCACTGGAGGAACTTGTAAGCGCACTCTCTGCTTCCACAGAAAAAGTAAAAAATGCTCCGAGAGTAGTAGATGAGCGCAACGCTTTCATTATGCAGTCGATGCTCAGAGATGTAGTAAAGAGAGGTACAGGCCGCAGGGCTTTAGTACTAAAACGTAATGATCTTGCTGGCAAAACCGGCACCACCAATGATGCAGCAGACACTTGGTTCAATGGTTTCAATAGCAGTTTAGTTGCCAGCGTTTGGGTTGGCTTTAGTGATCAGGAACCATTGGGGCGCAATGCTTATGGATCCAACATACCGCTACCCATTTGGATCGACTTTATGCGCGAAGCATTGGAAGGTGTTCCACAAACACTGCCAAGCCAGCCAGCGGGGATAGTCACCATCAAAGTAGATCCCAAGACCGGTGAGGCGGTTTCACCATCCAACCCTAACGGCATCTCGGAAATATTCCTCACCGAGGCAGCGCCAACGGTCAAAGAATCTGCTGCCACCAGAGGCAATGAAGAAGAAACAATTCGGGCCGTTGATCTGTTCTGATTATTTTGCGGACAAGGTTATTGAATCACTTTAATCAAATCACCGGCTCTAGGTTCACCTCTAGGGTGATGACCATTGATTACTCGCAAGGTTTCTTCACCATCTACCTTAATAGGCATCTTGGCAGCAAGCTTTGCATAAGTATCTCCGGGCCGAGCCTCCACTAATGCGATACTTTGTTTATTGATTAGACGCAGATCATCTGCGGTCATAGGCCGAAAAGAAGTCACCATGTCTCTGAAGTGCTTTTCGAAAACAGCTGGATCACCCTTATCCTTGAGCTCACCATTAAAAACGTAAACGCCATTTTCTTTGTAAATTACCGCAATTTTACGCAGCTTGGGAGTCTCGCCCGGCACCTTTATTGAGGCCAAATAACCACCGTATGGACCCGCCTGAATTTCTTCGCCGTTCTCTAAATCGTCTCGACGGAGTGTTTCGGTTAGATATTGTTGCGGAGTTTGCGCCTCTAGCGGCAGACTAGTGCGCTTAGCCGACATAGTGCCTTCACCATTAGGCTCGTTGCCAAAGACCTCAGCAGAAGTCGCAAGAACATTCCAGCCTTTGGGAAAAGCAATTTTTAGCCTTAACGTGCCGTGGTAGTAAACACCATCATGAACAATACCTATTGCTGAATCATCGCCAAAGCGCAGACCGGGCAACATGGCATAAAAATCTCGCTCAGGCTCTGGCAACTCAACCAACTGCAAATGCTGCGACTGTTCTACCAAATCATTCAGCCGCTTATTGTGGGCAGGGTGACTGCCCAACATACCGTGATAAATAGTAGGCGCATTTTTCACCGTGCGCTGAAAATTGTCATGATCCTGCAATGACTGAATACTCGCCAATAAAGCCCGAGGGTCATATCCAGCTCGCAAAATAAGTTGGGTGCCTATTTCATCGGCCTCTAATTCATTTTTTCGCCCATACTCCGCTAAAGACGTTGCGGTAACTGTATTAGCTAAGCCAACCGTGGAAGAGGACCCAGTGGCAAACGCACCCAAAAAGCCGGCGATCTCACTCAAACGTCTGCGAGAAATAGAGTTTCTTATATGATTGCCAATGACGTGACCAATTTCGTGACCCAGCACTCCAGCCAATTCGTCTTCGCTATTAAAGAACGCCAAAATGCCCCGAGTGACAAAAATATAGGCGTCTTGTGTCGCCCAAGCGTTGACGGTGGGCTGATCAACTACGACAAAGGTATAAGTTTTACCTGCATGAGGAGAAACGGCGAGTAGCCGTTCGCCTATTTCTGTGACGTAGTCTTGCCACTCTTCGTCAGGATAAATAACACCCTTTTCCAAAAATTCGTTGTACATCTTAGCGCCTACTCCAGCCTGTGCAGGAACCGGCACAGTAGCCAGCGCAACTAACAAAACGGCTCCGAACCCAGCCAAGGTATTGCGAACAAATCTAGAGGCGAAAATATGATTGGTCATTTAGCAGTGCTCAAAATTAGACAGCAATGTAGGAAAACTCAAAAACGCACAGAACGTAAGGATATACAGACTAATTTGGGAAATGGAAGCGGAAAGGTGCTAATTGCCCCTAGCGGAGACGAAAGGCGGGAGATCTATGACGATATGCAGAGTAATAGTGCAGAGCAAAAGAAGGGATTTAATTAACCACTTGTTCTACCCAATCTAAATTGCAATCTGGAGATTACTGAGACGAGACAGCCCCACCAGGACAGTGAGGCGCAGAAACAGCCGAGAAATCAGGGCCAACAATCGACCCCAAACAAATAGTCTAGCTACCGCTGCTGCTTCTCTTGGCGAAACGCTGGCGGAATTTCTCAACTCGACCACCAGAATCTAAGATCTTTTGCTTGCCGGTGTAGAAAGGGTGGCAATTTGAGCACACATCCAAGTGGATGTTTTCACGTAGCGTAGTGCCAATTTCAAGCTCGGCGCCGCAACTACAGGTTGCCTTCACGATGTTGTACTCAGGATGTATTTCAGGCTTCATAGCGACTGACCGTCATCAAAAATTTGGGTCGCAGAGTTTAACAGATGTCTGCTCATTGGCAACTTTATGTGACCATTTATCAGCATCTATCTAAGGCAATTACGCAATCTTTCCTCCCTGGGCTTCGCAGTTGCTCTAACTCTCCGTAGAATGCCCTATGAATCAGGGAAATCGAATCATTCAGGTAGCAGTGCCGCGCCCACTACACGCGGTCTATGACTATAGTGTTCCTGAGAGTATGCCCATTCCAAACGTGGGCGCGCGCCTGAAAGTACCTTTTGGCCGCACTCAAACCATCGGCGTGTGCGTTAATGTGGAGGTCACTAGCCCACATAAAAGCCCCAAGCCAATTATTCAAATAATCGATGATGACGCCGCCATTAGTGGCGAGCTATTAGACCTAGCCAACTGGATGAGCACTTACTATCACCATCCTCTGGGGGAGGTTTTAGCCACCATTTTGCCCAACGCAGCGCGCAAAGGCCTGCCCTTCGTTTTAGAAGAAGAAGACTTTTGGCATCTAGCCCGACCTGAATACACCAACCCCCGTGCGCCTAAACAAACTGGCCTCGTGGAATATATGCACGAGCACTTAGTGGAATATCCAGTAATTTCGGGCAAGGCTTTGGTGGATGCTGGTTTTAGTCGAGCGATGCTTAACAAGCTGGCGGAGCTAGAAGTTATTAACCGAGTTTCCGCTGCTACGCGCCGAGAACTGGCGGCGAAAGCACCGGCTTTAGAGGCTAGTGCCGAGCAGCATGCGGCCATTGACGCTATTGAGGCCGCAGCTGGTCGCTTTGAGGTTTTGCTTTTAGAGGGTGTTACAGGCAGCGGCAAAACTGAGGTCTACCTTCAAAGTATGGCTCCGGTTTTGGCTCGCGGTGGTCAAGTTATGGTGCTTGTACCTGAGATCGCCCTCACCCCTCAAACCCTCGCCCGGTTCGAAAAACGCTTTGGCCAAGTAGGTATGTTGCACTCGGCTTTAACCGACAAACAACGGTTACAAACTTGGCTTCGTTGCAGAGACGGCGAATTGAATATTTTAATCGGCACGCGCTCTGCTGTATTCACGCCCTTTAAGCAGTTAGATCTTATTATTGTTGATGAGGAACACGACAGCTCTTATAAGCAGCAAGAGGGACTGCGCTACTCTGCCAGAGATTTAACCGCGAAACGCGCCCACAGCTTGGGCATTCCGCTGGTCCTGGGTTCCGCTACGCCCTCGCTGGAGTCCATCTATAACGTCTCACGCAAGCGTTACACCTTGCTGAAATTACCCCACAGAGCTGGGGGTGCAAGTATGCCCACTTACAATTTAATCGACTTACGCGGGCAAACATTACAAGACGGCTTCTCTCGAACATTAGTAGGTGTAATTCGTCATCACCTCACAGCCGAAGGTCAGGTGCTGATTTATCTGAATCGTCGCGGCTTTGCGCCAACACTGCTTTGCCAGTCCTGTGGCTGGCAATGTCATTGTTCGGATTGTGACGCCAAACTCACCCTACACCGCTCGCCTGCACAAATGATTTGCCATCACTGCATGCTGAAGTTTCAAATTCCAGAGCTCTGCGAGCATTGCGGTCAACCCAACCTCTTACCTGTGGGCCTAGGGACACAGCGCGCAGAAGACGCTGTGGAAGCACTCTTTCCCAATGTCCCCATTTATCGGGTAGACCGCGATACAACAAGAACCAACCGACAACTGGGCGAGCAACTCGATAAAATAAATCAAGGTTCGCCTTGCATCATGGTGGGCACCCAAATGCTGGCGAAAGGCCATCATTTCCCGTCAGTTACCTTGGTCGTAGTGCTCAACGCGGACAGCGGCTTTTTAAGCCCGGATTTTCGCGCACCAGAGCGCACGGCTCAATTAGTCGTACAAGTTGCGGGAAGAGCCGGGAGAGCCGAACGCCCAGGAGAAGTCTGGATTCAAACTTACCAACCTGAGAACCCAGTGCTGACAAAATTAATAGAAGAAGGTTACGCAGGGTTTGCTCAAGAAGAGCTAAAAACACGTGAAGAAGCTGGACTGCCTCCCATTTTACCTATGGCCATGCTGCGAGCTGAAGCGGAAGATGGCCGCATTGCTTTAGACTTTTTGCAGACCTGCAAAAATACCTTTAACAGTATGGGTCGCAATCAGGTGGAGGTTATGGGGCCAATACCCGCACCAATGGCTCGCATTGCAAACCGATTTCGCTATCAGCTCATGCTCATTGCCCCCACGCGCAGCCAGCTCCACAAGTTGCTCCACGGCTTAGGTAGACCCAAAGTTCCGACACAACTCAGGTGGTCTATCGACGTAGATCCCTACGACGCGCTATAAGTTTTTTATTGCGACAACGTAGTGAAAAAACATAGCTTGCGTTGGCTTTTTTCGCTCATCCCAGTTCGCCTCAACGCTGCGCGGCCTGTATCATTCCTGCCAACATCAAATCACCTTACCAAGGCCGATGACTAAAGATTTCGCCGAACGCAGCAATCAATCTAAGCGCAAACCTGCAAAGCGCAAGCCGGCGCAGCGACGCACCCCAACAAAAGGCAAAATGACCTTCCACGCACCGAGTTTTTCTTCAGGTGCATTAGTAGGCGCCGCCATTGTTCTACTCACCGCTTATGCACCGGAAATACTGGACACCGAGGCATCAGCGCCTAGTAGTGAAAAGACTACAAAAGAAACACCTAAAATTCGTTTTGAGTTCCCTGACCTGCTGAAGAATAACGAGGTAGCTGCGAATCCGGACACATACTCTGCGCCGCCCGCCACAGCTAATGCCGCAAAGACTTTTAGAATTCAAGCCGCCTCATTTCGTAGCGAAGCAGATGCCAATGTGCTGCGGGCTAAGTTATTGCTTACAGACCTTCCAAGCAGCATTGAGTCTTCCAAAGTTTCAGGCGAAACCTGGCACCGAGTAATAGTGGGTCCCTTCGACAAAAAAGCCGTTGCAGACCGTGCTATGACACGCCTGCGGCAACAAAACCTGACAGCAATATGGCTTAACTAATACAACAACACTCCTTGATCTAATCTGAGATAACCGAATGCAAGAATTTCACGGTACGACAATTTTAAGCGTACGCGACGACAAGCAAGTCTGTGTTGGCGGCGATGGCCAAGTGTCATTGGGCGACACTGTCATGAAAGGCAACGCCATAAAAGTACGCAAACTGTATCATGACAAAGTAATTGCTGGGTTCGCAGGTAGCACCGCAGATGCTTTTACGCTATTTGAACGTTTTGAAGCGGCGCTAGAGAAATATCATGGGCAACTCGCCCGGGCTGCAGTAGAACTCGCGAAAGAATGGCGCTCGGATCGCGCCCTTCGCAAACTTGAAGCAATGCTCATTGTTGCTGATACCACTGCCACTCTATTGATCAGTGGTAATGGCGATGTAATCGAACCAGAAGCGGGCGTTTTAGCCATTGGCTCTGGCGGTAACTATGCCCGCGCAGCGGCCATTGCTATGACTGAAAACACCCAACTACCGCCAGAAGAGGTGGTCGAAAAATCCCTTAGTATTGCCGGTGATATTTGCATTTATACCAACCACTCTTTCACCATTGAAACGCTAAGCATTGCCAAAGCGGGCGACTAAGGCCTTAACTATGAACACCCTAAAACAACTGACACCCGCTGAGATTGTCAAAGAACTAGATCGCCACATTATTGGGCAAAGTGAGGCAAAAAGAGCTGTGGCTATTGCCTTGCGCAACCGCTGGCGGCGGTTACAGCTAACCGCTGAATTACGCGATGAAGTTAGCCCGAAAAATATTCTCATGATCGGACCAACCGGTGTGGGCAAAACCGAAATTGCCCGTCGCCTTGCGAAACTCGCAAATGCGCCCTTTATTAAAGTAGAAGCCACCAAGTTCACCGAGGTGGGTTATGTGGGTCGTGACGTGGAATCTATAATTCGCGATCTTATGGATACCTCAATCAATATGCTGCGCGAAGAGCAAATGCAGGCGGTACAAGACACCGCCCAAGATCGTGCGGAAGATCGTATCTTGGACATATTACTGCCAGAGCCACGCAAAGAGAGTGCAGACAACACAGATAGCGGCGAGTCTACGTCTAGTAGTGAGTCTAGCACTCGACAAATGTTCAGAAAGAAACTCCGCCAAGGAGAACTGGACGACAAGGAAATTGATATCGAACTGGAACAGGTCAATATCGGTGTAGAAATCATGACTCCACCGGGCATGGAAGAAATGACCAACCAGCTACAAAATATGTTCAGTAATTTGGGTCAGGGTAAAAAAACCGATCAGCGGCTGCCAATTAAGGAAGCGCTAAAAAGAATTCACGAAGAGGAAGCCGCCAAGCTAGTTAATGAAGACGAGATAAAAAGCCAAGCACTCACCGCTGTAGAGCAAACGGGCATAGTTTTCATTGACGAGTTAGATAAGGTGGCAAAACGCTCGGAGACCACCGGGGCGGATGTGTCTAGGGAAGGTGTGCAACGCGACCTACTGCCACTTATTGAAGGCTGCAGTGTTACGACCAAATATGGTGTGATTAAGACCGATCATATTTTGTTTATTGCCTCAGGAGCATTCCACTTAGCCAAACCCTCAGACCTAATCCCTGAACTACAGGGCAGACTTCCCATCCGAGTTGAGTTGAGTGCTTTAACTCCGGGAGATTTTGAACGCATTCTCACTGAACCTAAAGCTAGTCTCACGGAGCAATACCAAGCGTTGATGGCCATAGAGGGCGTTGATCTTGAGTTTGCAAAAGAGGGTATTGCGCAAATTGCTCACCTAGCATGGCAGGTCAATGAAGGCACAGAAAATATTGGCGCACGACGTCTACACACTGTGTTGGAACGATTATTAGAAGATCTGTCTTTTTCTGCCAACGACCAAGATCAGGCCACGGTCACAGTGGACGAGGACTACGTTAACGCCCATTTAGCCGACTTGGTCAGCAATAACGACCTATCCCGGTTTATTCTTTAGAGATTGTAATGCAAGCACCGACTAATATTACCTATCACAAAATTGGCCACGTGCTGGAAATTCGCTGGCAGGATGTAACATTTAACCTGCCGGCAGAATTGCTACGAGTGTATTCGCCGTCCGCAGAAGTGCGCGGACATTCCAGTGAAGAGCGCACGCTACAAACGGGCAAAAAGAACGTAGGCATTAAAAAAATTGAAGCCGTTGGCAATTACGCCATTCGCATCACCTTTGACGATGGTCACGACACAGGAATATTTGCGTGGTCCTACTTACATGAAATGGGAACTAATCAAGATACATTTTGGCAGGACTACTTGACCGACCTTAAACAGGCCAACGCTTCAAGGTTGCCAAATATTCCGGTCAATCAGTGGTCGCCAAAAAGCTGACCGTTACGTATGGTCGGCCCTAGCAAAATCCAAACGATACCTAAACAAGAAAGACTAACGAAGATAAAACCAGCATATGTCTGATGTAAAAGAAAACGCCCAAGCAACCAGTCACGCTCAGGAGCAAGTTAACTTTGGTTATCAAAAAGTTTCGCCTGAAGAGAAAACTAAGCGTGTGGGTGAAGTGTTCAAAGCAGTAGCAGATCGTTATGACGTTATGAACGACCTAATGTCACTTGGCACTCACCGTATTTTTAAGCGCATGGTCATACAGATGTCTGGCGCACGTACTGGTCACAATATTTTGGACCTTGCCGGTGGCACCGGTGACATGGCAGGTTTATTTGCACCCATCGTAGGCGAAACTGGGCGCGTCGTTTTAACCGACCTAAATGAACCCATGATGCGCGTCGGTCGCAACAGACTTATTGATGGCGGCATGTCCCAGGTCCAATTTTGTCGTGCCCCCGCCGAGGCTCTACCCTTCGCTGATAACAGCTTCGACTGCGCATGCATCAGTTTTGGCATTAGAAATTTCACCGACAAAGATCAGGCGCTAGCAGAATTATTACGCGTTCTGAAACCTGGCTCTCCTTTGTTGGTGTTAGAGTTCTCTAAACCCCAAGATCCATTATTGGAGTCGGCCTACAAAATTTTCCAAACTCTATGGCCACCAGTAGGTAAGTTTTTCGTTGGAGACGCACAGCCTTATCAGTATCTTGTGGATTCAATACGCGTTCACCCAGACCAAAAGGCGTTGAAACAAATGTTTGAAGACGCAGGGTTCGACGATGCCCAGTACCATAATTTGGTTGGCGGAGTTGCGGCTATTCACCGCGGCGTGAAACCGTTAAATGCTCATTAACCATCCGTTATGACCATTGTTAACAGCGCAATGCTCGACAAATTTTTGGTAGATTTTGTCAACCTAGTATGCCGCCAAATATCGGCCCTTGATCCGAGCCTAGTGCTCAAGATGGCGTCTATTGCAGGGCAAGTTATTGAAATCAAATGCACTGCACCGGAAAAAGTATGGCATTTAATAATTGGCGCTAACGGCATTGAGTTGCACAACGGTAGCGCAGCTCATCCCAATGTTGCCATAGCAGGTACGGCGCCGAGCTTGCTTAAGGCGTTAACTACAGGCGGTGAGTCAGCGGCAATTCAAATAGACGGAGACGAAACGCTACTGTTGGAACTGAGCGAGTTAATCAAAAACTTTTATCCGGACCTAGTCCTACCGCTGGCCCTTATATTGGGCGACAAAAACGCTAACAAAGTAGCTGCCACATTAGAATTGGGAATGTCTACTTTAGCTAATCTTGCGTCGAGTCTTGGCGCAGATGCCGCGCAAAATGCAGGCGCAAAATTTGCTGCGGGATTCACTAATACAGAAAATTTTGCCCGTCACCTAGACGAATTAGATGCCCTACGATTAAGGGTAGATCGCTTGAGTGCTCGTATCTCCCAACGTGAACGCACAGTACAGGACAACTCTGAGCCATCTAACCGATGACCCGCGCAGATTGGCCACAATTGTTTAAGCTGATCGTCGCGGTCTTTCGCAGCAGGTTGCATCACCTAATACCCGCTGAAGCTATACCCAATTTCCCTTTGCGCTTAGCGATAAAAGGCCTGCAAGTTCTACTGCCTGTTGGCAAAAAAACTTTGGGCACACACCTGCTAACGACACTGGAAAATTTGGGTCCAGTGTACATAAAGATCGGTCAGCTATTGTCCACAAGGCCGGACATCCTCGGCGAAGAAGTCTGCCAAACCCTAGCAAAACTGCAGGATAAAGTGACGCCAATACCTAACTTAAACATTCAGGTAGAAGTTGCTGATGCTATCGGAACTACGGACGCCTTCCAAAGCATTGATGCTACGCCCATTGCCAGCGCATCCATAGCGCAAGTGCACCAAGCAAAGTTACAGGATGGTACGGCTGTTGTAATAAAAATTGTGCGCCCAAATATCGAAGCGCGGATTCTTAAGGATATGACCCTACTCATTCATGTTGCAGAGTATTTGGACAACCGCTTTACAATCGTTCGGCGTATCCACCTGCCGCGCATCATGCGTGATCACCTAAATACGCTGCTAATTGAACTAGATATGTTCAGCGAAGCACGCAACCAGATTCAGCTTAGACGCAACTTCGCTGACTCACCGTTACTTTACGTGCCGCGTCTCTACGCACAATTTACGCGCCGCAACATACTTGTCATGGAACAGGTATTTGCCCCTTCTATTGGTAATATCACAGCGCTGAAAGAAGCCAACATAGATATGCGGGTGTTGGCGCACAAAGGTGTAGAAACCTTTTTCACCCAAGTCTTTGAGCACAACTTTTTCCACGCGGATATGCATCCGGGCAATGTCTTAGTGGATGTATCCAACCCCAGCGACCCAAAGTATGTGGCCCTAGATTGCGCCATTGTTGGAAGCCTGAGTAAAGAAGATCAATACTATTTGGCTCAGAATGTTTTGGCCTTTTTCCACCGCGACTATCGCGCCGTAGTTGACCTGCATATTCGTTCCGGTTGGGTGCCCATTACCACGGACCCCGACGCGTTTGAGGCGGTGATAGAATCCGTTTGTGAACCAATATTTGCCAAACCATTGAGTGAAATATCTTTTGCTGACTTTATGGCGGAGCTTTTACAAACCGCTAGCGAGTTTGAGATGGAAATTCAGCCCCAGCTGGTGCTGCTGCAAAAAACGTTACTCTACATAGAAGGGTTAGGCAGGCAGCTATATCCCGAGTTAGACCTATGGGAGACAGCTGAGCCGTTCATGCAACGTTGGGCCAAGCGCAATCTTGGTCCGCTTGCAGTCATCACAGAACTGGCAGAGCAAGGGCCACTCATATTCGCAGAGCTGCATCGGTTACCCGCATTACTCAAAGATGACGGCCAAATGGTACTGCGCCTAGAAATGGCCAAGCAAAGTAAAGAGATTCGTCAACTGCAAGATCAGTTGGCTGGAATGCAGCGTAAAAGACGACGATTGCTGGTCGCAATCATTATTATCTGCGCACTTGTCGTTGGGTTGAATGTCTCAGGGCCAGAGACAGATCAAGGCCGGATCGGAACTTTAATACCGCTCATATTCGGTTCACAATAGCTGGGTCGCTAGGAAATACATTATGGGTAGTCTTAAAAGCCTATCCTTCACCACATACTCAAGTGATAATGATCTAGTCAATAAGGAAATCAGATGAACATATTAGATGACTTAACTGAAGTTCTTGCGGACCGAAAAAACCAGAGCCATGAAGAATCCTACGTTGCGTCCTTACACCAAGCGGGACTCAATAAGATATTGGAAAAAATTGGTGAGGAAGCAACCGAGGTTATTATTGCGGCAAAAGACGCAGAAGTAGACCCGAGGCAAAAAGACGAGGTAATAAAGGAGGTTGCTGATCTGTGGTTTCACTCTATGGTAATGCTCAGTGACTTAGATCTAACTGCCCAAGACGTACTGGACGAGTTGGCCGACAGATTTGGTATTGGTGGTATTGAGGAAAAAGCCGGCCGCGACGACTAGGCTTTGTTGCCTTTGACTACTATCGGGACCAGAGTTAATGCTAGTTCTGGTCGAGCAACGAATTGAAAACGAACGAATGAACGGAGTAAGAAAATGTTTGGATTAGGAATGACTGAACTACTGGTGATCCTGGCCATCGTTCTACTGGTATTTGGACCAAAGCGACTCAAGAGTATTGGCTCTGATCTAGGCAATGCCATTAAGGGTTTTAGAAACGCGGTGTCTGAAGAAGAAAAGCCCGCGGAACAAGATGCCCAAGCTAAAGTCATCGACGGCGAGCCGCAAGCTGAGAGCGCTGCGCAAAGCGCTAAAGAAGAGCATAAAACTCAATAGCCTTCAGCCACGCGAGACAATGCACCACCAACAGTATCTAGTGATGACGAATAGCAAATATGTTTGATGGCATAAGTACAATAGAGACTATGGTCATCATAGTGGTGGTTTTGCTGGTTATCGGACCGGAACGACTGCCAGATGCCCTGCGCACATTAGGCCTATGGGTGGGCAGACTACAAAGATCATTTACCAGTGTAAAAACTGAGATTGAGAAAGAGATCGACATGGACGGTATTCGTCGCCAACTGCATAACGAAGCAGTGATGGAAGAGATGAAGCGGATTCAAGATGAGGTCGACGCAGGTACAGATGCAATAAAGGCGCAAACTGCCATAGATCCCAATAAGATCATGGCTAGCGACCCGGCCAGCGAGAACAAAAATACGGACGACAATGCACAAGGGCGTGATCCCGAGCCAGCAGAAGACGATCACGCGACCACCATGGTAGATGAGTCTACACAACCACCCACTACACCACCGCGTACCGATGCTGAAGTCGAAGCCGCTTACTTACGCAAACAAGCGAACTTAAAAAACCAAGAAGATAAGACAGATTAGCGTGAGTGCAGATAAAGAAACTAACCACGACGCAGCGGTAGACGACCATGAGCAACCGTTTCTAGATCACCTAATAGAACTGCGCTCACGAATTTTGCGCAGTTTGGTTTTGGTCGTGATACTTTTTGTACCTTTCTATACTTATAGCGGAGTAATTTTTGACTGGGTGGCAGCGCCGATAATCAGTGTCTTGCCTGATGGTTCGAAGATGATCGCCACACAAATTGCATCGCCTTTTTTAGTGCCCTTTAAGCTATCACTGTATTGCGCACTATTTCTTGGCATTCCATTTCTTCTGCACCAACTCTGGGGATTTATTGCTCCAGGGTTGTACCGCCACGAGAAAAAATTTGCCTACCCTCTGCTTTTTTCAAGCGTTGTACTCTTCTACTGCGGCATCGCCTTTTGCTATTACCTAGTTTTCCCATTGGTATTCGAGTTCTTTTATAAAGTTGCACCAGATCTGGCGCAAATGACCCCGGACATTTCCAACTATCTAGATTTCATAATGAAAATGTTTCTGGCATTTGGTTTAGCTTTTGAAATTCCTGTAGCCACTTTTTTACTGGCTTGGACCGGGCTTTCCACGGCAGACAAAATGGCCAGCAAACGACCTTATGTCATTATTGGTTGTTTCGTTGTTGGCATGCTTATGACACCACCGGATGTTGTCTCTCAGCTACTGTTAGCGGTACCGACTTGGTTTTTGTTTGAATTCGGAGTACTTATGGCGCGTTTCGTAGAGAAGAAAAACGACACAGAAACACCAGAGAAGCCAAGCCTGTAGAAAGCAAATCAGCAGACGCTAAATCAACTTTTTAATTTTACTTTCGCACTCTCTTTAGAACTTTTTGCTAAGTCTTTTCCAGCAATAGAGTAATGGGACCATCATTGGTTGAGGTAACCTGCATATCCGCACCAAACCGGCCTGTTTGCACACTCACTCTCGCGCTGAGCTTGCGCACAAAATACTCGTACAAATGATTAGCAAATTCTGGAGCTGCGGCGCCAGAGAAAGAGGGCCGGCGGCCTTTGGCGACATCGGCAAAAAGCGTAAATTGAGAAACAACTAAAGCTTGCCCAGCTATGTCTTCTAAACCAAGCTGCATAGTTGTCGTAGCCGATTCGGCATCTGGCTTTGGAAATATGCGTAGCGCCAAAACCTTTTCCACCAGCCAATCCGCAGCTGCCTCATCGTCCTCTGGGGCAACCCCCAACAGCAGCAGCACTCCGGTGCCAATTTGACCGACTACCGCCTGATCAATACAAACCTGCGCACAACTGACGCGTTGTAGTACTACTTTCATTGGCCACCACAAATTGTTGGCGACTATTGCCGCCACCCGAGATTACTTTATAGCGATCTCTACTTTGACTTCGGCAACAACAGCGGACTAGGTTTTAGGCCCGCTTGCGCTCGTTTTCTTTTAGCAGAGTTTTACGCACGCGGATATTCTCCGGCGTTACTTCCACCAACTCATCGTCGTCAATAAATTCAAGAGCTTGCTCTAAGGTGAATTCCAACGCTGAGGTTAAAACGATATTTTCATCCGTACCAGAAGCTCGCACGTTGGTTTGCTTCTTTTCCTTCAGAGGATTTACCGTAAGGTCGTTTGAACGAACATGAATACCAACAACCATGCCTTCGTAGACTATCTGGTTAGGCTTAACCATCATGCGGCCACGGTTTTGCAGATTAAACAGAGCAAAACCAACTGCCTTACCCTGAGCGTTTGCAATCAATACACCGTTCTTACGCGAACCCACGTCGTCCGCCGTTCTCGGGCCAAAGCCGTCAGAGGCGAAAGACATAATGCCCGTGCCTGAAGTTTGCGACAGGAACACAGGGCGGTAACCCATAATGCCTCTACTTGGAATACGGAACTGCAGCCGCACTCGACCTTTGCCGTCTGGCTGCATTTCTTGTAACTCACCGCGGCGATCACCCAAAGACTCCATCACCTTACCTTGGTGAGTGTCTTCAATATCGATGGTTAACGTTTCGTAAGGTTCGTGTACAACACCATCTATTTCTCGATAGATAACTTGCGGTCTGGACACAGCCAATTCGAAACCTTCGCGACGCATAGTTTCAATAAGCACCGAAAGGTGTAACTCACCTCGACCTGAAACTAAAAACCTATCTGGGTCAGCGGTGTCTTCAATAACCAGAGCAACGTTATGAGAAGCCTCAGTATATAAACGTTCCCGAATCTGACGGCTGGTAACGAACTTGCCTTCTTTACCTGAAAGCGGTGAGTTGTTTACGCAGAACATCATCGACAATGTTGGCTCATCAACCGTAAGAGGCGTCATCGGATCTACCTGATCAGGCGAGCACAATGTGTCTGAAATATTGATCTTGTCGACACCGGTTAAGCAGATAATGTCTCCAGCGGTAGCATTGGGCGAGTCAACGCGCTCTAAACCGTGATGGCGATAAATATTTACCACTTTACCTTTACGCTCATTACCTTCTCGGTCCACAGCGATGATCTGCTGGTTACGAGCAAGTTGGCCTCGAGAAATTCTACCGATGCCAATTACGCCCTCGTAAGTTGAGTAGTCCAACGAACTGATCTGCATTTGAAATGGCCCAGTCTCATCTACTTCTGGGGGTGGTACTTGATCAACCAACATATCAAGAAGTGGTGTCATGTCATCTGCAACGGTATCTAGCTCTAATCCTGCTACGCCGTTAATGGCAGATGCGTAAACTACAGAGAAGTCCAGTTGCTCGTCTGTCCCACCCAAGTTATCAAAGAGTTCAAATACTTCATCGATCACTCGATAAGGCTCACTACCGGGTCGGTCGATTTTATTAACTACAACAATTGGCTTCAGTCCGTAAGCAAAAGCTTTTTGCGTTACAAAGCGAGTTTGCGGCATGGGTCCATCTACGGCATCTACCAATAACAGAACTGCATCCACCATAGAAAGAATTCGCTCTACCTCACCACCAAAGTCAGCGTGCCCAGGTGTGTCGACGATATTAATTTGTGTATCGCGATATTGAATTGCAGTATTTTTGGCAAGAATCGTAATGCCACGCTCTTTTTCAAGATCGTTGCTGTCCATAACCCGCTCAGCGGCACTGGCTGAGATCATTCCGGTCTGTTGGAGCAGGCAGTCCACTAGCGTGGTTTTACCATGGTCAACGTGGGCAATTATGGCGACGTTGCGTACATTAGGATTTGGCACGAGACGAAAGTTCCTCTTTAAATTTTAGCAATGCAGATCAATTCAACCGCAAGCAACAACCCTCATGAGTTTCCATAAGTGCGGATTCGACCCTGGCTCTAAAAAGCGCAGAAAAAGTCAAAACTCTACTTAAGAGAAAGAGAAGATCATTGTGGGACTTCAGAAGGCGGCGATTATGGAGGAACATCGCACAGCTGTCTCCCTAATATCTCATCTTCTTGCTTATCTTCCTGCTTATCTTCTTAGCAACAACTAACCGGTAAAAATATAGCTTTGCGCAATAGACAAGAAATATCTGGGCAGAAAATGCCCCCTAGTCTGTGAGTGAAGTGCTAAAAACAGCGGAAGAAGAGCAAAACTATATTCACTTTGGAATTGTTTCTCCGAGGCGTATGCACCAGAATAGAGCGAGAGATTTGCAACCAGATATCGGCGCACCATAATGGTGCGCATATTGACCCGCAGTGTCATGGCACATTCGAAAATGCCCTACACAACGTGGCATTCGTCATTCGAGTGAATGGCACATTTCTTGCTGGTACTGGGGAGAGCATTTCAGCGGAATAAGCTGCGATAAATACGGGCTGCATTTGCATTCGGCAACTCTTAACTAACGCTGATACACATATAAAAGGAGATCTTAAAATATGAAATCTAAACTTGAGTACATTTGGCTCGACGGTTATCAACCTACGCAAAGCCTGCGCAGCAAGACACAAGTACGCGAAAACTTCGGCGGCACTCTAGAAGAATGCCCTATGTGGTCTTTCGACGGCAGCTCAACTGAACAAGCTGAAGGCGGCGACTCTGATTGCCTACTTAAGCCAGTGGCAATTTACCCAGACCCAGATCGTCAAAATGCATACTTGGTTATGACCGAAGTACTCAACGCTGACGGCACACCACACGAATCAAATGGTCGCGCGACTATCGACGATGACGACGATGATTTTTGGTTCGGCTTTGAGCAAGAATATTTCTTATGGGATCCCGATACTCAACTGCCTCCAGGTTTCCCTCACGGTGGTTTCCCTGCTGCACAAGGCCCTTACTACTGTTCAGTTGGAGCGGCGAATGCATTTGGCCGTGACTGTGTAGAAGAACACTTCGACATCTGCCTAGAAGCAGGCATCAATGTTGAAGGTATCAATGCCGAAGTAGCAGCTGGTCAGTGGGAATTCCAAGTTTTCGCTAAAGGCGCAAAGCAAGCGGGCGATGAGACATGGCTTGCACGCTACCTACTAGAGCGTACTGGCGAAAAGTACGGTTACATCATCAACTGGCACCCTAAGCCTCTTGGCGATACAGACTGGAACGGCTCTGGTATGCACGCAAACTTCTCAAACGAAGCTATGCGTACTTCAGGTAAAGAAGAAACCTTTACTAAGATCTGTGAAAGCTTTGGCCGTAATATCCAAAGACACATCAGTGTTTACGGCGCAGAAAACGATCAGCGTTTAACTGGTAAGCACGAGACACAGTCTATTGATCAGTTCAGCTACGGTATCTCAGATAGAGGCGCGTCCATCCGTATTCCAATCACTACTCACACAGATGGCTGGGTAGGTCGCTTGGAAGACAGAAGAACTGCTTCAAATGCTGATCCATACAAAGTAGCGGCAGCAATTGTGAAGACCACAAAGGAAGGTTTGGCTTAAGCTAAGCTCTTCTAGTGAATGGCGCCCTCAGATTATCTGAGGGCGTGTTCTCGACCCTTGGTTCTTCTAAACCTTTCTTTCTGGGCGTTCGTCCCTTTCAGTTTTACCCCCAGCTTCATCAATATTCTGAGCTGTTCTCTTTATGGAATCTGCGTGGGATCTTTGTGAGACTTTTTATATGGTTGAGTGCTTACAAAGTAACTGTGTAAACGCTGACTGAAACTTCGTCTAAAGCGTTAAACGGACGGCGAACTTTCAGCAATCCTTACACCACCTCCCGCAAAAAATTACAGTCTATTGCAGCACATACTTGCAGCTTTGTTATTAACCCAAGCCATGGGCTCGATGTTCATCAGCCAAACCCACAGCGCAGCAACAGCCCTGAGCTCAAAAACAGCCCTGAGCCCAAAAACAGCCCTGAGCTCAAAAACAGCCCTGAGCCCCAAAACAGCCCTGAGCGAATCACATAAAGTAGATAAACATATTCCTAGAAAAGAAATTTGGCAGATCACTCAACCAAGGAGTAGCGACAATTCATGTACGACAGTCCCTCGCCAGATATTTACCGATAACCTAAAAGCTACCCATATCAAAAAAGCAGGCGAAATCCGGCGCTCAATGCCTTGGCAGAGGACAAATCTCTTAGCATCTAGCAGCCATCACTTAAAGGAGCCTAGCGCTTTGCAAAACGCCGAGACTCAAACTGACAAAACAACTAGGTATCAAGCACCCCTAGTGATCACTTCTCCCCTCGAGGGCCAACTACTGCGCAGTAATGCGGGACTAGTTGAAATAGAACTTCGCTTAAAATCGGACGGTGCAAACCTACGCTTGGAAATGAGCCTAGACGGAAAAGTTGTCGCCTCGAAACCGCTACAAGACAGTCAAACTAGCACTCAGATTAACTTTCAACTGCAGCAGGTCAGTCGCGGCACACACAGCCTTGTTGCAACCCTCTACCAACAAGAAGAACAAATTCAGCAAAGCCCACCTGTAACATTCACCCTCTTGCGAAGGTCCGTAATCCAACTTAGGCGGTAACGTTACCTCCCTGACCCTACCTTCAGCCTAATTAAGCTGAAACAGCAATGACCGTTCACATATAGCTTGACCTTTTTTGGAGCACGCACTATTTTGGTGCAGCAAAGTTCGAGATACCGGAACAGAAGTTGTGTCAAAAGCTTACGCAGATGTTCACCAACCCCGTAGCAAACAAAAAATACGGGCTTAGTAGGGCCAGATGATAATGATATAGGTTACTGATTTTAATAGTAAATTTTTCGTAATATTATTTATCTACGGCCTACTTTCGATCAAATACAGTCATAGGTTTTTAAACTGCAATTAGGTCACCAATATCGGCCCAATTATTGCTTTGAAGATAGAACAATAACCAAAAACACGAATTCAGAAATAAAATTTAAGCTAAACGTTGACTATCCAAAGATCTCGCAACGGCTGTTTTAAGACTGAGATATGACCAAATTAACGGCAGATTAGGTCAATTGAGCGGATGATGAATCGAGCAAAACCACCATATAGAGAACATCTAAAGCAGCCCACATTGGTAGGGCTTTTAGATCATCTAGTTACCGCTGTTATTCTCCTAGACGCAGATTTGTGCGTACGCCTTGTAAATGCCTCCGCAGAAAGTTTGCTGCATATTTCAGCGGCGCAAATTAACGGCGACTCTTTAGACCAGTTCATTCTCAGATCTGATGATTTAATCAACTCCCTTCAAGTCGCATTGGATAATGGCCAACCTTTCACAAGCCGAGACATTCACTTGCAGCTACCAGAAAGCGTGGTCGAGCGCATAGACCTGACCGTTACAAACGTTGAAAACCCTCGAGGGCTGCTACTGGAAATGCACCCTACGAGCAGGCTCAACGCCATAAGCCAAGGTAACTCGCTGGAGTCTCAACAAGAAACCACCCGCAGCCTAATCCGTGGTCTTGCACACGAAGTGAAAAACCCCCTTGGCGGCATAAGGGGCGCTGCACAGTTATTGGATCGTGCCCTGCCCAGTGAAGAGCTAAAAGAATATACCCAAATTGTTATCTCTGAGGCCGACCGTCTGCGCGACTTAGTCGATCGCATGCTTGGTCCTTGGCAGCCATTAACTATGGAGCCGGTGATCATTGTTGAAGCTGCTGACAGAGTAATCAATATTCTCAAAGTGGAGTTTGAGCAAAATATAGATTGGATTAGAGACTACGACCCAAGTCTGCCTACGGTAGAAGGCGACGAAGATCAGTTGATCCAAGCGATCCTAAATATTGCTCGCAATGCTTGTGAAGCACTTGCCGAAACAGCTAACCCAAAAATCACAATCAAAACACGAGTAACACGCCAATTTACTATTGGTAACAAGCGACATAAGTCAGTGCTGCAATTAGACATTTCAAACAATGGTCCGAGTATTGAACCTAAGTTTATAGAACAGATCTTTTTTCCAATGATCAGTGGCCGCGCCAATGGTTCAGGTCTTGGACTGTCTATTACACAAAATATAATTAGCCGCCACGAGGGTGCAGTACAAGTCCTTAGCAATACCGGCGTTACCACCTTTTCACTATTTCTACCGTTCTCCGCACTGGACACGGAACCAGCCAACACAGGAAGTATTAAATGAACGGACACGTATGGGTCATAGATGATGACAGTGCCATTCGCTGGGTGTTGGATCGCGCGTTAAGTCAGGCGAGTATCCCAATAACAGCATTCAATACAGCAGACCAAGCACTACACCACCTAAACGACGATGCCCCGCTGGCTATCATTACTGATATTAGAATGCCGGGCATGTCTGGGTTGGATTTCCTTAAGAAAGTTCAAGAAAGCCACCCTCAAGTACCGATCATTGTCATGACCGCGCACTCAGATTTACAAAGCGCAGTGCACAGCTTTGAGCGCGGTGCTTTTGAGTATCTGCCCAAACCCTTCGATGTAGATGACGCCGTTGCGGTAGTCCAGCGCGCTATTGCGCATACAAAAGAAGCTGAACCCCTAAGCAAAGCGCAGCCGGAGGAGCCAACAGAAATAATTGGTAGCGCGCCAGCCATGCAGGAAGTATTTCGGGCAATAGGTCGGCTGTCTTCATCTAATGTCAGCGTACTCATTAACGGCCCATCAGGATCTGGTAAAGAGCTAGTGGCCAAAGCACTGCACCGTCACTCACCTCGGCAAAGCGGATCCTTTGTCGCCCTGAATGTGGCGGCAATCCCCAACGAGTTAATTGAAAGCGAATTATTTGGTCACGAGAAAGGTGCATTTACCGGTGCCACTCAGCGCAGAATGGGGCGCTTTGAACAAGCCAACCACGGCACACTATTTTTAGACGAAATTGGCGACATGCCCGCATCAGCACAAACAAGATTGCTACGCGTACTTGCTGAGAATGAATTTTATCGAGTAGGCGGTCATCAGTCTGTACAAGTAGACGTTAGAATAATTGCTGCCACACACCAAAACCTAGAAACCTTAGTAGAAAGAGGTACTTTTCGGGAAGATCTTTTCCATCGACTAAATGTCATCAGAGTTCATGTGCCAGCCCTTTCTGAACGCCGAGAGGATATATCTTTACTCGCCCAGCACTTCCTTGACAAAGCAGCCGTTGAACTAGGGGACGAGCCGAAGCGCTTAGATATAGCCACGGCAAAATATTTATCCCTGCTACCCTGGCCAGGCAACGTACGCCAGCTTGAAAATACCTGCCGCTGGCTGCAAGTAATGGCAAGCTCACGAGTCATCCTAATCGAAGATTTGCCCCCAGAACTACAACAAGATATTGAGGGCAAAAGTGATACCGATTGGGAAGCCGGATTGGAGCTGTGGGTCAGCCAGCTACTGGATGACACTAGCAACACCACCGTTCTTGATACCGTAATGCCAAGGGTAGAACGGGTTATGATCAATGCCGCGTTAAGAAAAAGTAGTGGCAGAAAGAAGGACGCTGCAGAGTTATTGGGCTGGGGTCGTAATACTCTGACCCGAAAAATGCAGGAACTGGATTATTGAGTATCACTAAGCATTAATGAGTCATCCGAAATGCTTATTTGCTAACGAAGATAAATGCCGGTGAGACTCCAGAGGTCTTAGCAAGCTACAATAGCCTATGAACGTCGTACTTTATCAGCCAGAAATCCCTCAAAATACTGGCAACATTATCCGCATCTGCGCCAACACTGGCGCAAAATTGCACCTTGTAAAACCCTTTGGTTTTGAGTGGGATGACAAACGCCTACGCCGAGCAGGACTAGACTACCATGAGCTGGCGTTGGTGACACTGCATGAGGACTTTGAGGCATGCCAAATAGCGTTAGCAGATACACGCTGGTTTGCGCTAACAACCAAAGCAAAAAGAAGTTACGCAGAAATTACATACCGACCTAACGATACTGTTTTGTTTGGGCAAGAGACAAAGGGTTTGCCTGCCTACATTGCCCACCGTCTGAAGGACGAGCAGAAACTACGCATTCCAATGCAAGCGACATCGCGCAGTATCAATTTGGCCAACTCTGTTGCCATTACCTTGTACGAGGGCTGGCGCCAACAAAACTTCGACGGTCTATTGTAAACCGCCAGATTGGGCTTAGTGAGTCGTCACATCCGAGTCGTCTTTTTGCTCAGCCTCGCTAGCTTTTTCATGCTCCTGCAGGGCCTTCACATACAGCGCTTCAAAGTTCACTTGGGCTAGTTGCAAAGGAGGGAATCCGCCTTTCACAACTAAATTGTCCATTGCTTCACGCAAGTACGGAAACAATGTATTGGGACAAGCTATGCCAATGATTTGACTCAACTGGTTAGGCTCTGCGCCTTGAATCAAGAAAATACCGCCCTGTTGAATTTCAACAATAAAGGCCACCATATTTTCTTCTAACGTGGCTGTAACCGTAGCAGACAAGATTACTTCTTGAAGATCTTCGCCAAGGCCTGTAGCTCGGGTGTTGATGTCGACCTTAATCTCAGGGCGCCATTGCTTAATAAACACTTCTGGCGAATTCGGAGATTCAAAGGACGAATCTTTCAAAAACACGCGCTCTATACGGAATTGAACCTGAGCCCTGTCAGCATCTTGTGCTTGCCCATTGTCACCAGTATTTTCACTTTCACTCATAAAATTAACTCTTAACTGCCATTTTTAACTACTAGCCTCTAACCTTTAACTACCGGAAGATTCTGTCCGCGCCATTCAGCGTAGCCACCCATTAAACGCGAGACATTAGAGAAGCCATTTTTCTTCAGCAAAGTGCCTGCAGAGCCAGAATGTTGGCCCATTTTACAAGCCACTACTATTGGGCGCTCTTTGTGCTTGGAAAGCTCACTCCACTTATCTTCTAAACTCGCAAAAGGAATGTTCACCGCATCTACAATATGCCCTTCTGCGAACTCTGCCTTGTCGCGCACATCAAGTACCAGAGCATTTTGCACATTGACCATACGTACAAGTTCTTGAGTACTTATAGTTGCACCGCCTCGCCCCGCCTCATTGCGGATAAAAAGTGCCAACAACACTACGAACGCCCCGACTAAAAGAGGGTGTTCGCCGATAAAAATAAAAAAAGCTTCCATGGATTTCGCCTAGATATTGCGCCGGCGATTATACACTTCCACCGCCCAAACGGGGTGACTGATATAGAGAAATTTTACCCCGTCATTTTCAGTATCTGCGGGCTCGGCGCTAGCAGCTATTTAGCGCCGCCGAATTTAACGCCGCTGTCAGATTGAATTTTTTCCTAAGCCTTTTTTTGCTAAGATTCAGCTCGGGTTTGGCGCTACAAAAATTCATCAGCTAATGATCTGCGAGCACGCCTAACTCGCCGCTGCAGAGTCGAATTGCTGCATGAAAAGTTAGAAGCCCCTTTAGAATATGTCTTTAAAAGAGCACCTAGGAGTACCACGCCATGTCCACAACCAGCCTACTAGTCATCCTCGACGGCTTTGGTCACAGTACAGACACTGCCAATAATGCAATTGCTATGGCTGACACTCCAACTTGGGACAACCTTTGGCAGAATAGCCCCAGCACACTTATTTCCGGTTCTGGTAGCGACGTAGGTTTACCTGACGGACAGATGGGTAATTCAGAAGTAGGTCATATGAACCTAGGCTCTGGTCGAGTGGTTTATCAAGACTTCACACGTATCAATAAGTCCATAGAAGAGGGAGATTTTGGCGACAACCCTGCACTCGTGCATGTCACAGAAACTGTGAAACAAACCAATGGCGCGTTACATGTTATGGGCTTGCTCTCTCCAGGCGGAGTGCACAGCCATGAAGAGCAAATATTCAGCCTAATCAAAATTGCCGCAGCCAAAGGGGTCGGCAAAATTTATCTGCACGCGTTCTTAGACGGCAGAGATACACCGCCACGCAGTGCCAAGGCCTCACTAGCAAAAGCGGACGCGCTATTTGCCGAGCTGCAATGCGGACAGGTGATCAGCGTGAGTGGTCGCTATTTTGCTATGGACAGAGACCGCAACTGGGATCGACTTGAACGCGCTTACAATTTGGTTGTGCGCGGAGAGGCCCCATTTCATGCAGAGACTGGCGTACAGGCATTGGAAAGTGCATATCAGCGCGACGAAAATGACGAGTTTGTACAGCCAACGGCCGTCCACTCTCCAGATCAAGCGCCCTTTCACCTGTGTGAAGAAGACGCTGTCATCTTTATGAATTTTCGCGCAGATAGAGCACGACAATTTACCAGAGCCATGACCGAGACAGGTTTCGACGGCTTTCCGCGACGCTCATTTTTTCCAACGGCAAATTTTACAACGCTAACCCAGTATGCAGAAGATATAGATCTGCCCTGCGCTTTTAGCAAACTCAAGCTGACCAACTCCCTAGGCGAGCACCTGCAGAATAAGGGCCTGCGCCAACTGCGAATTGCTGAAACTGAGAAGTACGCCCACGTAACATTCTTTTTCTCAGGTGGTCGAGAAGAACTATTCGACGGCGAAGAACGCCTACTTATCCCATCACCCAAGGTTGCAACCTATGACCTGCAGCCAGAAATGAGTGCGAAAAAAGTCACGGACGAACTTATCGAAGCAATAAATAGCGGACGCTTCGACACAATTGTTTGCAACTATGCCAACGGTGACATGGTCGGTCATAGCGGAAAACTACAGCCAGCGATTAAGGCTGTGGAAACTCTAGATCATTGCCTTATGCGCCTACAGGAAGTAATTAGGCATACCGATGGCCAGATGTTGGTTACCGCAGACCACGGTAATGTTGAGCAAATGGTAGATCACACCAGTAATCAGGAGCACACGGCGCATACAAGCAACCTTGTTCCCTTAGTCTATTTAGGGCCACAAGATATTAATCTGCGCGACGGCGGCTCTTTGTGCGATGTTGCGCCGACACTACTAGAACTCATGGGGCTAGATATTCCTCAAGAAATGACAGGGCGATCATTAATAGCTGGAGGTGGAAAGTAACCGAGCTTGCAAACAATCAAGCTGAAATGACTACCACCGGTCGTTATCCCTTCGCGCACCGTAGTGCTAAGTCTACGGGTCAGTTCCGTAAGATGGCGCTAATCATTGCAGCAGTACTACTGCTGATCAGCCCGCATACATTTACCGCAGAATCTGAGCTTGGCATTGAGGAAAGCGAACTGGCTTTGCAGCAAACTCTCGAGCAACTGAATGCGTTAGACAAATGGCTGACTCAGGCAGAGCAGGACAATAACCAACTCATAGCGCAGCTACGCGAGCAAGACAAAAAGATTGCAGCGTTGACCAAGCAAACACAGCAAGCTAACAAAGCCCTGGCAAAAGCAAATATGGCACTGGGCAAAACAACCAACGAAATAGACGCACTTAAAGCGTCACAAAAGCAGCAGCGCCAAGCCGTAGCCATTCACCTGCGGGCCGCTTATCGCTTAGGCGGAGACGATTTCATCAAGCAACTGCTGAACAAAAACTCCTCTGCGGACCTAGATAGACTAATACGTTATCACGGCTATTTTGGGACAGAGCGACTAGCTCTCATTGAAGGCTACAAAAATTCACTGCAGCAATTAGCCGAAAGCGAAAAAATTCTCAGCAAGCAGAAGCAACAACGCAACGGCCACCTAAAGGCCTTACAGCAACAGCGTGCCAACATGAGTAGCGAGCGCAAAGCTCGAGAACGATCAATCAGTAAACTCGCCGCACAAAAGAAAGACAAAACCCAGCAACAAAAAACACTTTTAGCAGATAGCGAACGTCTGCAGTCGCTTATACAAACTCTACAACTAGAACCTCTAGGTTTTGACGACTCAAGTATTGAAGAGGCCAAGGGCAGTCTGCCAAAGCCAATGGAAGGTAAGTTAAGAAATCGATTCGGCGAGCAACGAGCCGGTGGACGGCTGCAGTGGCGTGGCTTTACGATGGGTGCAGAACTGGGCACGCCGGTAACAGCAGTTTTTCGTGGCAGAGTAGTATTTGCAGACTGGCTTAGAGGTTTTGGCTTGATGACTATTATTGATCATGGCGAGGGCTACATGACCATGTATGGGTTTTGCGACAACCTAAGCAAAAAGACCGGCGACTGGGTCGAAAGTGGCGAAACCATTGCAAGCGCAGGCAATAGTGGCGGCCAACAAGAGCCGGGCATGTATTTTGAGTTACGTCACGAGGGCATTGTGCGCGACCCCGCCAAGTGGATAAACCTCTAGCCTAGGAGGAGCAAGCCTCAACCACATGGTTTATGATCCAAGAAATGGCCCAATCAATACGTTAACTAAATGACTCTAAAGCCACTCTCACTACTCAACCTACTGCTAAGTATGATCAGCGGCATACTACTGGGAATAGTTATTTTTCAGTGGTATTACTCGGGGCATATTTCAAGACATATTTCTGGATATAGTTCGACGCACGCGAACATAGCGGCGGCGCTGAAACAAATAGACCAGCACTTTGTGGGGGAGCTTGATGAAAAAACTCTGACCAACCAAGCAATTAACGGCATGCTTGCAGGGCTTGACGAATATTCCGAACTACTAGACCAGCAGAGCTACGCAAATCTAGTGAGCCATAGCCAAGGAGAATTCGTCGGCATTGGAGTTGAAATCAAGCTTTCTAACGGTTTCTTTACTGTAGTGCGCGTAAATAGAGGCACACCAGCCGAGTCCGCGGGCATCGCTGTTGGCGACACAATCAGAGCAATAAACGGCACATCAGCTAAGGGCATGAGTGCAGAACAGATTAGTCAGCAAATGCAGGGCGCTATAGGCACAAACCTAGCCTTATTGCTAAAGCGAGAAGAGCAAGCCGAGCTAATTCCCATGGTTCTTCAACGACAACTAATCACCACTACACACATCACCCATAAACGCCTCGCCAACGATATAGGGTACGTGCGCATTACAAATTTTGATCAAAACGCCGGCGCAAACTTGTTGGCTAGTCTAGCTACACTGAACAAGCAAAGGGCAACTAAGGGCCTTATTTTAGATTTACGCAGCAACCCTGGGGGCATATTGCGCGCCTGCGTAGATGTCGCAGAAATATTTTTGGATGGGGGGTTAGTTGTCTCTACCCAGCGCAGCAGCACTTTCTTAGCTGACGATCCTAGCAAGGTTGACTACTTCGCCAGCACAGGGGACTTTAGCGCAGAGCTACCGCTGGCCATACTTATCAATGAAGGTACTGCTTCAGCGTCTGAAATTGTAGCCGGTGCCATGCAAGATCATGGACGCGCAACAATCATTGGCAATACATCTTTCGGTAAAGGCACTGTGCAGTCGCTTATGCCGCCCCTACCTGATGGACAGGCGTTAAAGATCACTACCGCCTACTATTACACGCCAAATGGACGCTCATTCCACAACGCTGGCATTGAACCTGACATTACTTTTAGTGCAAATGAAGACGAGTTATTGGAATTTGCAGCAGCGCATTTGCTACAGGAACAATCATCAAGCGCAGTTGATATCAGCGTAGGCGAATAGAAGCTCAGCGCCAACGTCAATCTATGCGGCATAAAAAATTGGTTTGTGGCTTGGGCGGCAAACCAGATCGGCCAACGCCTCTTAAGGCTACTCGTCTAGAAAAGACTGACCGGCAGCAACGTCTAAGGTGCCTTCATAAATAGCACGACCAGTAATGGCGCCTAACAACAATTCTGGCTGTTCTGAAAATGCAGCTTTAAGCACATGCAAATCTTGCATATTGGTCACACCACCTGAAGCAATCACAGGCATATTGGCCGCCTGCGCAATTTCTAACGTGGCCGTAACATTCAGGCCTTCCATCATGCCGTCGCGATCAATGTCGGTATAAACAATGCCAGCAATGGGTAGCTCACCCGCTTGGCGTGCTAGATCAAGAGCCTGTACGCCAGAGTCTTTGTCCCAGCCTTGGGTAGCTGCAACGCCGCCTCGAGCATCTAGACCCAAAATTACTTGGCCAGGATACTTATGCGCCATGGTTGCTAAGAACTCGGGGTCTTCAATGGCTTTAGTGCCAACAATCACTGCGCTCACGCCCACATCAAGGTAAGCATCGATAATTTCAGCACTGCGAATACCGCCACCCACCTGCACAGGTATGTCACCCATGGCAGCGACCATGGCACCAATTAACGCTGCATTTTTTGGCTCGCCAGCAAAGGCTCCGTCCAGATCAACAATATGTAAACGACGACCGCCTTGCTCTTTCCAATGCGCCGCCATAGCAACGGGGTCTTTAGAAAACACTGTAGAGTCTTCCATGCGACCTTGGCGCAGGCGCACGCAAGCACCCTCTTTTAAATCAATAGCGGGAATCAGCAACATAGATTTATAGGCTACCTTTTGTCGACGGCACAATGCCGGACATGCGCTCATCTGCAGTAATTGCCATACGCAGGGCACGACCAAACGCCTTAAACAAGGTTTCCGCTTGGTGGTGAGCGTTTTCACCTTTGAGGTTATCTAGGTGCAGAGTCATCATGGAGTGGTTAACCATGCCTTGGAAAAACTCGCGCAATAAATCTACGTCAAAATCACCCACGCGACCGCGAGTGTACTCCACCCCATAGTGCAAGCCAGGACGACCGGACAGGTCTATTACAACCCGTGATAGAGCTTCGTCTAACGGCACATAAGCATGACCGTATCGCGTAATACCGCTTTTATCGCCAATAGCTTCATTCAGAGCCTGGCCCAAAACAATACCCACATCCTCAACCATGTGGTGAGCGTCAACCTCAAGATCACCGGTGGCTTCAATATGGATATCAATCATGCCGTGACGAGAAATTTGCGTCAGCATATGATCAAAAAATGGCAGGCCCGTAGCAAAATGGCTGTCTCCGGTGCCATCCAGATTTATGCTCAAGACAATCTGGGTTTCGCTGGTATCTCTTGTAATTTTCGCCTGACGCACTTTTATCACCTGCGGTTATGCTTTGAAGGCGGGCAGTTTAACGGGCTTTGCCAAAGATTACAGTCTTGGTTTAAATCAATTACCAGCTGCCATAATCCCTGCAGTCTGATTTGGCTGAAAAATCTAGCTACTAAAGCAGATCCATCAAATCGCCATGGGGTAAAAACCGATTGCTGGTATTTGCCTTTATCCATGAGACTAAATCCGCAGGCACAGTTTTGCGCTTTTTTAGCACTCGCATTAATCCTACTACTGGAGACTTAGCCTCGGCTTTCCACTCGGGGTAGCGCATCTCGCCCAACGTGAACAAACGAATCAAGCCTACTATTGCCGCATCGTCTAAATCAGTCCCCGCATCTTGCCAGCCCGAGTGCTGCATTAGCCGAGCTAACGTAGCAATTTGCTCTGCGGTCAGCTCAATTGCGAAATTTTCTTTCGCGCCGGCCGCTGCTAGCTCCAAGGCTAAAGCCAAAGTAGCCGCATCAATAGACTTGTTCTGAGCATTGAATTGGCTTGGATCAAATGTATCTACAGACATGGTTTTCCCAGTGAAGTGTTCGGTTGTCGCAAAAGACCCACAGTCGGTCTGCATTCCAATCATAAACTATCCACGATTTGTAATATTGGTATAGATTGCGTTTTCTAGATATTTACCGCTTTTGAAAACGGCTAATCACCGAGACATTTAGAGCAATGCGTTAAAAGAACCAATAACTGCACCATTAACTAGAGGAATAGTTAAATGAAACGATTTATACAGCTGATTGTTGCGGTATTACTACTAGTCGTTATAGCCGCCTACTTTTATTTACAAGACGGCGAACGCTACAAAGCTGACCTTGAAGCCTATTTGAGCGATACCAGTGGTTACGACATTGAGATCAACGGTGATATTCAATGGCAGATCTTACCTACCCTTGGGCTAACTGCCGAAAAGATTAGTGCCGCTAACGCTGAAGAAAAAATAAGTGTTGGCCAGCTCACACTAAATGCGCAATTTGGCAATATTTTCTCGGCCTTGGATTCTTGGCAGATACACCAGTTTAACGTGCAAAATGTCGTGATAGATTCCGCAGGTAGCCAAATGATTGTGCGCAGTTTGACACTCAAAGATTTTCAACCTGAAACGCCCAGCCCTTTTGAACTTGATTTCGCCTATCAAGCTGGGGCAGATGTTGCGGCAGATGACTTTAACCTCAAAGGCAGCCTCACCTATATGTCTTTGGAGGCATCTAACACCGGTCAGAGCACACTTGTGAAGTTCACCAATACTGCACTGACCAGCACCTATGCCAACGGTATTTGTAGCGGCGAAGTATCCGACAATGCAGCACCGCCAAGTGTCGCAAGTACAAACGACGACTTGCTGCCGGTAGAAAGCATTTTGGCCTTTGATGCAAATATCGCCTGCAACCTAAGCGAGCTAAACGCCGGTGAGTACAAGTTCAACAATGCCAAATTGAATGTCAAACAAGTAGCAGGCAAAAGCAAAGCAACGCTAGCATTAGCCGACTTTTTTGGTGGCAACTTAAACACAATTGCGGATATCAACGTAAACCCTGTGCCAGTAGAGTGGGATATATCCTTCGAAGGCGCCGATATAGACAGCCGCAAGCTGTTGGAGCTGTCAGAGAGCAAACTCAACTGGCAAGCCCCACTGGAAGTTAAGGGGCAACTGAAAATGCTGGGCAACACAGAACAAGCATTAGCCGATAGTATAGTAGGGTCGGCAAACTTGGATGGCGGTCAAGGCAGCATTGATATCAGCCAGGTTAAGAAGGCGCTAGTGGTGATCAATCAACTGGCATCAACTAAAGAACCTGTAGGTGAGTTGCCTGATCAGCTGCAGTACAACAATTTGCAGGCGGCGTGGACTATTCAGGGCCAAGCCAACAGCTTGGTGGTGGATTTGGACAATCTACAAACCTCAGCTAGTGGCCAGATCCAATTTCTTGCTGATAACCTGAACCTCAGCGGCAGCGCGGTAGTAAACACACCCCAACCAGGGCAACAGATTAAGCTAACCCCTGCGCTAATGAATACTGCCATTCCTTTTGATTGCGAAGGGCAACTAGCAGAGCCTTCCTGCAAGCCAAATACCAAAGCAATAGGTAAGATGCTGGTGCAGATATTGAAAAATTCTCAGCAAGATAAAGTTAAAAAGAAAATAAGCGACGCCATTGAAGAAAAAGTGCCTGATCAGCTGAAAGACGCCGCCAAGCAACTACTTAATCTCTTCGGCAAGTAATAAAAAGGTATGCGTATTAGATGGACTGGTTTGCTGGGCGACTACTAGAGTGGTTTGAAGAAAATGGCCGCAAAGACTTGCCCTGGCAAACCGACATCAATCCATATCGGGTCTGGGTTTCGGAGATCATGTTGCAGCAGACCCAAGTTGCCACAGTAATCGACTACTTTGCGCGCTTCACCCAGCGCTTCCCCAACATTGAGAGCTTAGCCCAGGCCCATATAGACGAGGTACTGCATCTTTGGACTGGGCTAGGTTACTACGCACGGGGGAGAAATTTACATAAATCCGCCCAGCTGGTGGTTGCAAACCACGCCGGCCAAATGCCCACAGAGCAACAAGCACTTGAGTCTCTACCAGGGATAGGCCGCTCTACCGCCGGAGCGATAAGAGCCATTGCCATGAACCAGCAAGGGGTGATTTTAGATGGCAACGTGAAACGGGTTCTGGCGAGGTTTCATGGCGTAGAGGGCTACCCTGGCGACAGCAAGATCAGTGCACGAATGTGGCTGGATGCAACCGCACATACACCCGCTACATCAACCGCAGCCTATACCCAAGCCATTATGGATTTGGGAGCAACCCTGTGTACTAGAAAGAAAGCTGCCTGTGAACAATGCCCTATGCGCAGCAAATGCGTGGCTTTGGCCAAAGACATGGTGCATTTATTGCCCACACCCAAAGCGAAAAAAGCCAAACCCCTACGCACAGCGCGGTTCTTCATAGCCAGCTTACCGAATGGCGCCACGCTAATGGAGCAAAGGCCGGCGACGGGTCTATGGGGAGGCTTATGGAACCCGCCAGAGCGCAGTTCTGACACCTCTATAGATATGTACTTGGCAGAACTAGGATTGAAAGCATCCGATGTAGAGCAACACACCGCAGCGGTTTTCCGCCATACATTTACCCACTTTCATTTAGACGTAGAACCCATTTACTTAACCCTAAAGCGTCAACCGACATTAGCCGTGGAGGAAAGCAGTAGCCGCTGGGTGTTACCTGAACATTTAGAAAACAACAACGAAGCCATTGGATTGTCTGCGGTAGCGGTTAAACTACTAACACCGCTGGGCAAGACCCAAGATAGATAGCAAAGCGAATATAAAGAGGCAAAATGACCAGAACAGTACTGTGCAGCAAATACCAAAAAGAACTGCCCGGGTTGGAAAAACAACCCATCCCCGGCGTTCATGGTGAAAAAATATTTGCTCAGGTCTCCGAAAAAGCCTGGCTGGAATGGCAGACCCTGCAAACCATGCTGATAAACGAAAAACATTTGAGCCTAATAGATCCCGAAACACGTAAGTATTTGCTGGACCAGATGTGGAAATTCTTCAGAAATGAGGATGTAGATCGACCGGAAGGCTATACACCTGCTCAGAGCAGTTGACGGGAAGCCGCGACATCGGTTTAATACGCCGCTCGCTGCCAACGTTAGGCAAGCAGTACGGCCTGATAGCTCAGTCGGTAGAGCAGAGGATTGAAAATCCTCGTGTCGGTGGTTCGATTCCACCTCAGGCCACCATTTTGCAACCTTTAAATTTTTTAACTCCTTGATCAGATTGGGCTGTGAGCAGTAAAGGCTCTGCCTATAGCCTGACCTGAAGCCGTTGGTTGTGATGTTAAACCAAGGCTCAAAGTTGATAAGGCTACTTGACCAGTTGCAATACCAACTGTGGACTAGCGTTGGCTTGAGCCAACATAGCTACGCCAGACTGCTGAGGCACCTGAGCTTTGGCTAACGCTGCACTCTCAGTTGCAAAGTCAGCGTCCTCAATTTTAGCTCCAGCAATTATCTTTTGCTCTCTGACCGCTAAGTCCCTGAAAATCACCGCACGAAGTACTACTCAATCATCGCGCGGAGTTGGTCACAGGTTTTTTAGTTGATGCGTTCGCTCAGCTGTTGTTGCTGCGCGCTAGCCAGCTCTAACCCTTTTTGCGCGTAAGCGGCTGAAACGACTTGCTTGGCTGCGTTTTGACAAAAACGCACTGTCTCCGCTACGCCAACAAACAAACGGTCGCCTTCGCGATTGCGGTAGCAGCTCATTGTTAGCTTCTTAACTATAGAGTCCATATCGTGCCCTTGGGCAACTTCAGTTGTTCCACCGGCCATCGTAGAGGCCGAGAAGGTTAGAGCCACAGTTGCCATCGCCATTGATAAAAGTTTCATAATGCCATCCTAATTTTTTTAAGTGGAATAACGTTACCATAAGTAACAATAAATGCACGAGCTATATTACTTTAAGTAACACAAGGAGTTTGCCAAAGCTTAGACAACACAATTATTCAGCATGTTGTACGTATGGCTACTGACCTAGGTATACCCGTGTTACCAGTACATGATGGAGTAATTATTCCTGTGTCCGCTAAGCCGACAGTTGAACTTATGTTGGCTAGATCTTTTCAATATGTACTCAAAGGTACTGGTGACGTTAGGTCAGTGAGGATGGATTGGAGTGTTAAAGGTAAGGAGAAGGACACTGAGGTTGTGGTGTTGGAGGATGATTAGCTAAGAGTGTGAGGCTGCTGGTTGTGATGTGAGGTCTGGACTCAGAATTAATAGAATTTGATCTGAATTTTGGTGTTAACTGACACAGAAGAACTTCCCAAACAGCCAAGCGGGCTTGGCTCCTAAGGCATTGCAGTTAAACATTCTTACGTTGGTGCAAGCCGCGTAATTGGTTCATAAGGCCCAGTTGCTTAAGCAACATTAATGTGGCGAATTGAGTCATGGGATGACCGTCTTGTAATTCTGCTTCAGCGCGGCTCTTTTCTATGACAACTAAACTAACGTCAGTGTTGGCGCAAACTGTTGAGCTTCGTACACCTTCTCCCAGGAGCGAGGCCTCGCCAAAGCACTCACCCGCACTTAATGTCGTTATTAACTTATTCTGTGCCGTGTTGACATTAACCGAACCTGACGCAATGAAATACATTTTGTCTGCATGAGCGCCGGCCTTGAAAATTTCTCTACCGCTAGCAACTTTTACTTTTTTTAGATCATCATAATGCTTAAAAATGAATTCATCTTCAAAGACGATACTGGCTTTTGAACCTTTTCTCACGCCATCAAAAATTCTGCCCACGCTATAACGAATGATGTTTCTAGAAAAAATCTCGGCTTTGTTTGCGAAGCCACGTATTTCTACGCCGTCAAACACTCTAATCTGCAGATCAGAAAGGACCTTACACTCGTACCCCGCATTCGCAGCTGCAATGGATTCAGCGAAGCCTAGCGGATCATTTTCTTTTAAAATTACTCTGCCAGAAAGACCAGTTTTGGGACCCTTGGCACCTGCGACCATGAGTTCGCCATGTTCTATAACGATAGCTTGCTCTTTTGGGTTGAAGTCAAAATACGCATTAGCGCTCACGTTCCTTATTTTGGAATATGATTTCACTTGATCGGTCAAACTTTGTAACGGGGTCATGCTGAAAGCTCACTTTTGTCGGCACTATGATCGTAGCTTTCTTACATAAAAGTTACGGCACTTTATTAAAAAATCAAATCGGTCTAATCAATAATTAAAGTTGTGGCAGGTGACCTGCTGTTAAGATGGCCAACTCAGATTTAATTAATGCCGACTTAAACGCTCAAAACCGACCTAGCAGACCGCGGAAGAATAGTCGTAATCCGAGCAAGTTGGAAGGGGTACAGCAGCATTGCTTCAGCAGTCTTGAGTCTCACTCGTTAAGACTTGAAGTTTGACGGCTTGCTAACTCCAGCGATTCATCTCAAACCCATCTCTAATGTATACCACTGGCAACTACTACTATTAGTGTAGGGCTATAGGTCCTCCCGCGGGCGCTTTAGATGGGCCGGCTTGGTTAAAACGCAAGAGTAGACAATATATTGCCTTTGACAGTGAACTGAGATTGCGTAAGCCGTTGATATACCTAGGCTCATCAGTGGTTTGGTGCTGACGGCAGGAAACAATTCCACCTCAGGCCACCATTATTCCCCTTTTTGTATTTCCTCCATTTGCGTCTACCTAACTTGAGATGATCTAAATAAGCCTCCTTGATTTTCTATCACCTAGACTTTCGCACCTCTTGTAGGTGATTGTTACAATGGCTTTAAGGGAAATGGACGCTGGGCTTTTGGGCTTTATAGAGTGGAGCTACTTTTTACCGACATTCATAGGGTGCACTTATTCTCAGGGACCGGTCTTCGGAGGGGTTACTGCGCGATGTTCCCCACACATCTCTTAGCTGCGCTAACTCTCTCTATAGATTCGTACTGCCCTTTTAATACAGCAAGACGGGTAGCAGTTTCCTCGTTTCCATCCATCATAAACAATGCTGGCGCAAATAAAATTGCACCGGTCCACCCCCAAGCTTGATCCTTTTTCCTTTCGGAACGCTGTTGTCCCGTAGCCGCTAACACTTGATCTTGCACTCTGATACGTTCACGCCCAATCTGTTCGCATGACAATCCAGCATATGCCTCATCCGGATACGCTACGGCAATAATATCTTCTGGCTTTGATGCACAGCCGAGAGCTAAAACAGAAGTAATGCAACATATTAAAGTTATACGAATATTTTCCATAATTTTCAGCCTTGTCTCCCTAGAATATTTATTTCTAATGGATTTCATTTGTTTATCGTTCCATACAGATAATTTCAGACTTAACAGTTGTTTATGGACGGAAAACTATGGGCGGTGTTGATCTCCTGACTGGCGGGGCTACTGGAATACACGTCCCGTTAAGTCACCGTTCAACGGCAACCTCGTGAACACTAGGCGCAGCTGCGAAGGGTGGACGCCAACCCTAACATTGCGGCTAACTTGGAAAAAGTTTAAACCCAGCTAAAGGGCTTCCAACGATATTCAATCTGTCCTTTGCGCACGGCCAAGATCTCGCCAAACTGCAACATAACAAACTCGCTTTGAGTGGGTCGATAAAACACATAGTCGTCTACAGCGATATCCACGGCATCTGATGCATTCAACATTTCTTGATTACTGCTTCTACCGAACAACGGATTATTAATAAGGCCCTCCGGCGAAACTGTTTTGGCCTGCCAATAGCCGCCGTAAACAAAAATTGTTCTTGCTCTATTTGGGTCCCATAGGCTTTGCACCTCACCCACCCAATCTGCCCCCGCTGTCCAAGTGCCTTTGGATGATTTCAAAACCGGCGTTGCTATATAAAGTGCCGGTCTATGATTGGCTAATGAAGGCAAGTCAAAATCTAGAGGTTTGACAAATCCAGAACCAATAGATAATTCGTTAGCAATGCCCTGCACATTGCCCCACAAAGTATACGTAGGGCTACCCGCCGCGTTTAAAGTTAAGTTACTACTCTGGTAGCTTTGAGCGACATCTAACATCTTTTGATAGCGCTGCTGCACGCGCTGAAATTCCTCGGACTGCCCAACAATAAGCTCAGGCATTTTAACTACATGCGGGTCATAACCCATCAGTCCGTTGAAGGACAATTGCGGTGTTTGTTCAATGGTTTGGAGGATCTGCTTTAGCACAGTAGGATCGTTTACCCCACCACGGTGCAGCCCTACATCTATTTCAATATTAATGCTCATTGAGAGCTTTTTGGCCTCCGCTAACTTTGCATACTGAGCAAGCCTTTCAGGTGTATCAATTAGCCACTGCAATTGTGTTGTGGGATTAAACCTCGTCAGCGCGGGTCGATCATAGAATCTTGCTGCTGCATCTACCGGCATCGGCTTACCGAATAATATGTCCGACTGTGGCGTGCCCATTGCGCTTAGAAATGGTTCATGAAAAGCCATAAGTTTGTTGGAACCAGATTGGCTACTCACATAATCAATAAGCGAGGTACTGGGAATAGATTTGGCAACAATTCTTAAATCGCGATTACCCAGTGCGCGGCCCACTTCGGCAATATTATGATCCAGAGCGTCTAGATCAATGACCATTGTGGGGCGGCCTTCGCTGTTTTTACGCAACACGTTATTGAGCTTTGTGAAATAGTCGTTATGTCCTCCAGACCCCATTTTGCTTGGTCGCGCCCAAAATGCTCCCGCACCAGCAAGGGTTAGTCCGCCAAGTAAAAGAGATCTGCGACTAGGCATTAGTTAACTCTCCCAGACCAAAAATTTGCGCGAGGTGACTGTTCACCAGTTGCTGGTTAGGGTCGATGCTTTCTCGCATGGCGAGAAAATCTTGCCAGTGTGGATACAGATCTGACAATTCTTGTGGCCCAAGGGTGTGTAGTTTGCCCCAATGCGGGCGGCCATTGTATTTGCGCAAAATGGGCTCAATCTGAGCAAAGTATTCTACAAAATCCTCATCAGCGAATTGGTGGATAGAGATAGAACATCCATCTTGCTGCGAGAACATACTTAACCATATGTCGTCTTTTTTGGTGTAGCGATATTCAATTGGAAAAATGACGGGGATATTTTTCTCAACAATAGTCGCCAGTATTTCCTTTAAGCAGGCAGGGCCTAATTCTGCTGGCACCGTATATTCCATTTCTCGAAAAGGCACGACACGGTCATGCGTTAACACGGTATACGATGGCCCAGACTTTACCGTTGCTGCGCCACCTGCTGCCGCATCAATTATTTTTTGGTAGGCAAACTCACCAACTAACGGCAGTACACCAAGTTGCTGGTAGGCATCACGAATTTGAAATATGGCCGTTGGATCTTCCTCTCCAGAACTAATGATTGGCGCAGACGAATCTACTTCGTTTGTACGCACAACTAGCGCCATCGAAGTATGGGGAAAGGCCAGGAATTCAAAATTGCGGTTGCTCGCTTTCTCAAATTCAATTTGATCTAGGATGTCATCCAAAGGTTCCACTGCGGTTTTTTGTATGAGGCTATATGCGGGAACGGTACGCATTTTTACTCGAGTAATGACACCCAGTGCGCCGAGGCCGCAACGCGCCGCATGAAACAGTTCTACATTATTCTTCCCATTACAGGTTAGTAACTCACCGCTCGGCGTAGCGATAGTTAGCTCATCTATCATTGAAGACAAAGAACCCATATTCACACCACTGCCATGAGTGGAGGTAGAAATAGCACCGGCAATAGTCTGATAATTGATGTCCGGCAGATTCACTAGGGCTTGTCCGTAAGCATCTAACGCCGGACCTAATTGGTGCAAACGCGTGCCTGACCAAACCTCTACAATATTTTGCTCTTGGTCTACGCTGATTATTCCATTCAACAAGTCTGTTGATAGCAACGTACCTTCAGTAGGCACAACACCGCTGAATGAGTGGCCTGCGCCTACAGGGCGGATAGTTCCGCCATTGCCGGAGGTCATTATAGATAGCAACTCGTCTTCAGATTGCGGCGCAATTCTATGCGCCGGCTGGCAACCTTGATTCTTGGCCCAGTTCATCCAAGGTAGTGGTTTGCCCGCGGTGAAATCGTAGCCTAAGGACTGGTCTGGGCCCATAGAACCTTTGCCACAACCGGTTAAGCCGACAGCGGCGCTGGCACCCAGCGTGCCTAGCACAGAGTTTTTTATAAGCTTTCGGCGATTGATCATGGTTTTACCCCTTGGTTTGCAGCCGCAGGATCTAAACCCGACATAACAATTACAAGATTACGAATCTCGTCTTCCGTACAGTATCCGCAAGTACCCAGCGGCGGCATATTGCCAACACCTAGGATGGTGTTGGTAACCAATACTTCAAACCCGTCCGCAGAGCGGCGCTGCCATTCTTCAGTATCGCCAATAACCGGCGCACTTGTTTCGGCACGTGCATGACAGTAGGCGCAAATCTGACCAAATGTATACGCCTCTCGCGGCGTTAACTCTACTGCCTGAGCATTTGTGCTTGCTATTGCAGCAAAGGCAAAGCTGGCAAACACGAGTTTGATGAACCTGCTTTTGTATAGCCGGTCACCATTCTTTATAACCTTTACCATGCTTTCTCTCTGCCAATGTGAAGCTTGGACTATAGGACTAAAGACCTCATGGAGGCAAAATTTTTGCGCTGACTCTAAGTGGACAATTAGGTGTCTTTTAGACAACAAGAAGACGGCTTATTTCCCCCTATTGCAACACGAATAATTTCGATGTCTCGAAGGTTTTCTAGGTGGTTGCCACGTGGTAATTCACAAGTATCAATGTCTCAAATTCCAAGCCAGAGACAATAACGGACTCCATGCAAAGAACTCTCTTGGATACCTTCCAATAAGCCTGCCACCGACAAATGGTAGCTATTAGCTCCTAAAAGGTCGTTTTTTGGAATGACCGCTTCTAACAGTTCGAATCTAATCGTGGATAGGCCCGAGGTTTTTAGTATTCATCAAATGTTACAAGGTGCTGCTTGCAAATAAATCGACGATTCAAAGTAGAGACCGTTAACTTGCATTTTCCCTGTTAGAACGCTGATAAAAGCGACGAGAAAAGAGTGGAATGCCAACTAGTTCACAAAAATGAAATTTTCTCTCGTTTGCATTCGACCGCTCTATTTGTAGCTGATAGAAACAGTTTGAAACAAATTTTTGATGGGATTTTTCCCGCGCAGCTTTATGTCATCTGTTAACGCGATGAATAAATGCTTGTAGCTCATATTGTTGATCAACTATTAGGAGAGGTTTATGAACCTAGTCAAACGGAAAAGGCAAAGTACAATATTTAACCGAGGAGGGCCGTTTAGCGCACTGTGTATTGGTGCGTTGCTGTTAAATCTTATAGGCATGCAAAATGTCGCTGCTGAAGACGAAGTAATTGAAGAAGTTTTAGTTACTGGATCATTTTTGAAACGCACGGCCCAAGACTCACCGTCGCCATTATCTGTTATCACTTCCGCAGACATTGATGACCTAGGCGCTGCTGATATAGCCGAGGTGGTCCAATCGCTTCCATGGCAATCAGGTAGCCAGACTAGGGCATCTACCTTTCAGGGTGAGGGTGCGGATGGAAGAAGTTCTATTAATCTTCGTAACTTGGGACATGGTGCAACCCTGCCACTAGTAAACGGTAAGCGCCAAGTGCCGTCGTGGTTTAACGCGCGAGGCAACTCCTCCGTTAACGTTAACGGACTGATACCCAATATTGCATTAGAAAGAGTAGAGATTGTTAAAGACGGTACTTCCGCTTTATATGGATCTGACGCTATCGCTGGTGTTGTGAACTTCATTACCAAGAAGAACTTTGAAGGTTTTGATCTGCAATACCAGTACTCAACGGATGAGGAAACTGGCGAGGGGCCTGCAAATCAGTTTGGCGTAATCTTTGGTACTCGGGGCGACAAGGGAGGTATCGTAGCTTCCGCCTCAGTTCTCAATAGAGACGAGATAAATGTTGATGATCGCTATGATCGTTTTGGTGGTTCTAGCGCCTCCGGCACAGGTCAGCCCGGCAGAATAGTGCCACGAGGTACGCCTGTGTGGGCAGCCCACGGCCTCAGACCTGGACAGGCAGTAAGTGCCGCTATCGATGGCGGCACTTTTCCGCGTAACGCTCAAGGTACATCCTTTGGTCAAGCGGACGTAGACTGTGAAAACGCAGCAGCTCAAGAACGCGGCGGTGCGCTTGGCCCAGTCTTTGGTAATCTAATTTGCGCTTATGATTTCGGTTCTTTCTTTGCTCTGCAGTCTGAGGAGTCGCTGCGTAAGATTCATGTAACAGGTGACTACGATATATCGGAATCTTTACAGGCTTACTTCGAATTCGCGGGCAATGATTCTGAGTTTGATCGTTTGAACTCGCTCAACCCAAATGCACCAATTTTGACTATTAGCCCAAACCATTTCGGTAATATTGAAGATGCATTTCGTCGTGGCATCGTACCAATTGCCGTAGGCAACCAAACAAGGTTGCTGGGCGGCACGAGAAATACCTCCAGCGCAGATCGACCCTTAGACACCTTTACAAACACTTCTCGTTCCGACCAACGGCTTGTATTAGGTGGAATATGGGATACCGAACTTAGCGGCAAGAGTTGGACGGTAGATTTTTCTTATACTGCGAGCGAGCACGATACAGCTACCACTCAAGCACAAGACACATTATCAGCTCAGTTTGAATTAGCCATAAACGGTTTGGGCGGCCCAAATTGCGACATCGTAAACGGCACTCCAGGCGATGGTAACTTGGCTTACGCGGCATCAGGCGGACAGTTCGTCGATCCAGCTGGAAATAACTGCTATTACTTCAACCCATTCGGCAACGCTAGCTTTGACAGAAATGGTGACCCACAAACAGATCTCACTTTAGTTAACCCAGATGAGCTTTACGACTTTGTCGCCGGCCGAGTTACAAGCGACTTGGTTTTTCGACAGCGTATTATCGATATTATTGCAAGCGGCGAGATTTTTGAACTTGACGGTGGTACAGCAGGGTTAGCTATTGGATATCAGCGCAGAGCTGATAGCGGTTCAGCTTTCTATGATGGGGCAACAAATAGTAATAACTTAGACTTTGCTTTCGGAGCACAAGATTGGACCGGCAGACTAACCACTCAGGCGTTGTTTGCTGAGATAGGCTTGCCCTTCCTTGACAACTTGGAAGTCAATGTAGCCGTTCGTTATGAGGAGTTTGACGAAATAAATGAAGATACCGTTGATCCAAAAATTAGCCTCCTCTGGCAGCCAATCGACTCTGTTTCACTGCGAGCATCTTATGGCACCTCGTTTAGAGTACCGTCTATCCAACAGCTCTACGGTAATATTACAACCGTGCACAACCTAGCCGACACTGGATTAGGTGGTACCGCCTTTAGAGCAGCTGTGTCAGTAGGTAATCCAAATCTTGCACCGGAATCCTCCGAGAATTTTAATATTGGCGTGTCTTGGGCACCTGAAGATGGTGCACTTGAGGGGTTACAAATAGATTTGGATTACTATCGCTATGACTACACAGATATCATCACGCGGGAAAGCCACGCAAATTTGCTTAGTGAAGATTTAACAGCGCTGAATGCGCATGTTGCCGCTAACGGTGGAACATTACTTCAGGCAGTGCAAGCCGGCGTGGGCAATCGCACACAAGTCATACGTAATTCAACTGGAGGCCTGCTCAGAGTGCTACCTAACTTTGCAAATGCAAACGGTGCTGAAGTCAGCGGTGTAGATCTTTCTACTTCCTACAGCTTCGATACCAATGTAGGTAACTGGAAAGCTGGCCTGCAAGCCGCATGGTTAGCGGACTATGAAGTTGAAGTTGCCAGCAGAACCGGAGGTGCCCCAACCGTATTCGACGCAGTAGGCGAATACAATGACGCTAATCCAGTCGCCCGACCACTCCCTGAGTGGAAAGTGAACGGAACCCTGAATTGGGGATTAGATCAACATAGAGCATTTTTGTTAGTAAAGTATGTAAGTGGTGTGAATCATAACTTTACTGGCGGCTCAACGTTCTTTGCCGCTACAGCGGCGCTGGCTCACGATCAGGCTTTTGCAGATCGCTTCTTAGATTCATCTATAAACTCTTGGATCACCGCTGATGCCCAGTACACTTATTCCTTTGGCGATCTCAAGTATCTGTCCGATGCTTCGGTAAGCGTAGGCGTTTTGAATCTTACTAACGAAGAGCCGCCGTTTGTACCGGTCATCACAGGCTATGACGGCACGCTGCATGATCCACGCGGACGCGTTTGGACTCTTAGACTTAGTGCTAGTCTTTAAGGACAACCACTAATCATTACAGCCCCGACTAGTTCGGGGCTTTTTTTGCTCATCTATTTTGCAAAGCAACCAACCAGCCACTAATTGGTACAGCAACCCCTCGTATAAATCTGTAGAAACGAGAAATCTAGCGTTAGAAAGTTGCCCATCTATTCTGCTACCCTCCAAACACTAAATATGTAGGGCAAGCGCCATGTTAGTCACTCCCATTACGCCAATGATTGGCGCTGAAATAAGCGGCCTATCCCTCGCTAACCTCAGCGACACTGAAATAAGAGAAATTAAAGACCTGTTTCTGACGCATATGGTTTTGGTTTTTCGCGACCAAGAATTGACTCGAGACGAGCACAAAGCTTTTGCACAAAACTTTGGCGAACTACATATTCATCCGTCTAAGCGCAGCGGTATGGGGGCTGGCAAAGAGGGCGAAGATCCTGAATTGTTTATCATCGACACAAAACCAGATGCGATACAAAGTAATGGAGAGGCATGGCACTCAGATGTTTCTTGTGAAGAAGTGCCGCCCTTGGCCTCTCTTTTGTACGTTACTAAAACGCCGGAAAATGACGGCGGCGACACAATGTTCGCCAATATGTACGAGGCATATAACGAGCTGTCCGCAGACTTAAAAAACTTACTCCACAGCAAGTTTGCTTTTCATGATGGGGAAATAGACCTTCGCAACTACGGCATCAGGCTAAAACCTGGGCAAGTTTACCCAAAAGCCACGCACCCTGTTATTCCAAAACATCCGGAAACTCAGCGGCCCTACTTGTTTGTGAACGGTAGCTTTACCTCGCACATTGAAGGGATTGCAAAATGGGAGAGCGATATGTTGTTGGAGGGACTTCACCGCTATGTTGCCGCCAGCCCTAAGTTTCAATGTCGCGTAAAGTGGCGCAAAAACACCTTAACCATGTGGGACAACCGCTGCGTGCAACATCACGCTATACGCGACTATGTTGGTTATAGCCGCTATGGAGAACGTGTTTCTGTACTGGCTAAGGAAAGCCCTAAGCCCTATTTGGCTAGCTAATCGCTCTGACTACACTTTCCCCAAGGGTCTTTCTAATGCCCTTTTAGCAGCGGTTCTTTGCCTACGAACCCAATCAAAAGTGGTTCGTAATGAGGCAGCCGTACGCCTCCCAGATGAATGCACCCTCAGACTATTAACGTCTTTTGAATTTTTCCACACTGTGCGGCTAAGATAGGGTTCCCTATCTAATGGCGTATGTATGCAAAATTCTCTATTCAAAGGCCTTAAGGTCATCGACTGCGCCACCGTTATAGCCGCCCCTGCCGCTGCAATGATTCTTGCCGACTTCGGTGCGGACGTAATCAAAATTGAACAGCACGGTGACGGCGATATGCTACGTATGCTGTCACACATTCCCACCACCCCAGAAGCTGGCAACGAATGGTTCTGGCAGATGGATGGGCGCAACAAGAGAGGTTTATGCTTAGATCTCAAATCCACTGAGGGCCTAGAAGTACTGCATAAATTGGTCGCCGAATGTGATGTATTTATTACCAACCACCCTAGCGAAGTGCGGGAATCTATAGGGCTGACATACAACGACCTAAAGCCGAAAAATCCGAATATGATCTATGCCTCATTGACCGCCTATGGCGAGAGAGGGCCAGAGCGTAATCGCAAAGGCTTTGACCAACTTGCCTACTGGGCTAGAAGTGGTTTGATGGATCTTATGCGCGCACCAAATACACCGCCAACACAAGGTTTGCCCGGTATGGGCGATCATCCAACCGCTGTGGCACTTTATGCTGCAATTGTTACCGGGTTATTGAATAGGGAGAAAACCGGCAAAGGTGGCATGGTACATACGTCTCTATTAGCTAACGGATTATGGTCTGCTTCTGGCATTGCCCAAGGCGCAATGGCTGGAGGTGATATGGCACAGTACCGTAGCGATAATCTGGTCAACGGCGCCATGATGCGGCCCTATCAAGCTGACGATGGCCGTTGGCTGCAATTTAATATGGTACGCAATGAAGAACTACTGTCTCTAGTACTAGCTGGCCTTGATGCTATCCACCTACTAGCGGACTCAAGATTTGGAGATCCCGAGGAGATGTGGGTCAATAGACAAGCTTTCGGCGATGAAATTCAAGCAATAATAGGGACACAAAGCTCAGATCATTGGTTAGCAGTTTTTGCCGCCTTTGAGGTGCCGGTGAATAGAATAGCTACAATTGAAGAAACGCCATTTGATAAGCAAATTCTTGAAAATTCAATGGCGGTTAAACCGGCCCTTGATAATGTTGAGATCCCGCTAATTATCAACCACCCAATTAGGGTAGATAGTATTACCCAAGCAGATATGACACGCGCACCGAATCTTGGTGAGCACAGCGAAGACATTTTGAGAGAACTTGGCTACTCTGAAGAAGAAATAAAAGACCTACATGAATCAGGCGCCGTTTGAACGGCAAAGTTGTATACCTATCACAACCCAAAGAGAGCAATGCCATGAGCAAGTTAGTACTTACTTTTATATTCTTCTTATCCACCTACTTACCAAGCGTAGCCCAGGCTTGCAATACGCCAAGTGCGCAAAGTGAAGCTAACGATTGGGTGGAATTATTTAATGGCGAAAATCTAGATGGCTGGACAACGAAAATAACTGGCCAACCCTTAGGCGCAGATCCTCTTAAAACCTTTGTTGTAGAAAACGGTTTACTACGCGTGAACTATTCCAACTACAAGAAGTTCTCCAACCAGTTTGGTCATCTCTTTTTCGCTGAGCCATTTTCTCACTACAAATTGCTTATTGAGTATCGCTTTACAGGCGAGCAGGTTAGCGGCGGCGCAGGCTGGGCTAAGCGCAACAGCGGCGTTATGTTACATAGTCAGGATCCTGCAACGATGACTGTAAAACAGGACTTTCCAGATTCCATTGAAGCGCAATTCTTGGGCGGCTTAAGTAACGGTAAAACAAGACCAACAGGAAACATTTGTAGCCCGGGCACAGAGGTCGATTATTTGGGACGCCGCCTGAAAGGTCATTGCCAAGCATCTAACGGGGAGACATTAGATGGTGAACAATGGGTGAGTATAGAAATTGAAGTTAATGGCGCGGAATCTGTAATACACCGCGTCAACGGTAGCGAGGTAATTCGCTATGGCAACTTGAAGTTAAGCAAGGGGTCCAAAAGCGCAAAACTCCGTGGCAAAGGCGCTCCGCTGACGCTAGAGCACGGTTATATCGCTCTACAAAGTGAGTCTCACCCAATAGATTTTCGCCGAGTTGCGATAAAGAATCTGGCCCCGCACAGATAGCGCAGTTAACTTTCGCGCCACTCTTCGTTCAGTTCGCGAATAAACTCACCCACTGATTGAGGGCGCGCCGCAGCATCTTTTTGTAAACATCTCATGCAGATCTCCTCTAGCCGACTAGGCACAGGCTGTTGTGATACCTTGCTGGGTGGAATAGGTTGATCTTCCAAGGTACTGCGTACTAACTCGTCCATGGATTCTCCAACGGATGAATTTTGCCCAGTGAGAATTTCGTACAGCACCGCACCAAGGCTATATACATCCGTGCGCCCATCAATATCTTTATCGCGATTGATCTGCTCAGGTGACATATAGCAGATACTGCCTTGCAACTTGCCGCGACCCGTCATAGTGGAATCATCATCGGTCAGATCAAATTCTGTGTACGCAGATTCACTATCAGTGCCATCTGGATGCCAGACCTTGGCTAGCCCCCAGTCAAGCAACAGTACCTCACCGTAAGGCCCCACAAGAATATTGTCTGGCTTTACATCGCGATGTATCACGCCCATGGTATGCGCGTATTGCAGCGCGTAGGCAACCTGCATAAGTACTTCCACCATTTGCGCCAACTCGTAGCGCTCACGGTAATCGAGCACTTCGCGCAGCGTATATCCGTGCACCAACTTCATAGTGAAATAATAATGGCCTTTGGTGTCGCGGCCCAATTCGTACGTTGGTACTGTATTAGGGTGTTGTAACAACGCCGATACCCGCGCTTCGCGCAACAGTCGTTGTTGTTCAACTGGGTCATCTGCCAGCTCTGGGCGCAAAGTTTTGTAGCAGATTACTCTAGAAAGATGCAGGTCCTTACAGGATTTGATCAGCGATTTGCCACCCTTTGCTATAGTTTTAAAATAGGCGTAGCGCGTCCCGAAATTAACGCTTTGTGGTAACGGAGCGTCGGTATCTTTAAGATACACCTGTGTTTCGGCTAGGGCAGTTTTACCGCTCTCGCCAGCACCATGACGCTGAGGAAATCGATTCATTTTTCATCCAGCAAACAAATTTCGTATAGCTTACACCTGCTAAAGTTTTGGGTGTACATACTATTAGCGCGTTTACACAGTGGCTATTTCTCATACATTTAGATATCACCAGTAAATGCTAAACATAGAAGTAACAGATTAACTCACCTATGCACTACTCCGCAGACTCGTCCTCAACTCCTTTGCCAAACTATGTCTCGCAAATGCGCACTGCTGCGCCACTAGAGGATACGCACATCTCCGCCAGCAATATCCCAGTTATCGCAGAGTATTGGCTATGGCTGACATCGTCTATGACTAAAGCTATTGCAGAAAAATTTGGCGCAATGCCCACTGTTACCGTCCTAAGCGAAAACACAGAGCAGGTTACGGCTACGGAGGCTCGGTGGTTTGCGCAAACTGAGCCAGTATTTGCGCGACACATTTTGTTGAGTATCAAGAATCAGCCATTGGTCATGGCGCGCACGGTCACACCGGAGTCCAGCCCTGATGTTGCGGCGTTACAAGGGTTGCTAGAACGGCCCTTAGCAGAATTACTGTTCACAGATGCTCGCTGGCAACGCCTAGGAGATCTGCAACCACTGCAGTTAGACAACGGACTTATAGGCCGCAGCTGCTTGTGGCAACAAACGCAAACCCAAAATAGCGGCTTGTTGGTGGAGGAGTTTTTTCTACCTGAGCTGTACGAGGGTGGTTGATGAGTTTCTGACTTTTGAGCATAAAGCCAAAGCGGTGCTAGGATGAGTGCCTATTGAGCATTTGAGTGGAGGGCAATATGCCGCGTTTTATAGATCTTTCAGTTTCCATAGACAACAACGAACACAGCGACCCTCCTGGGTTTAGTCCTAAAGTAAACTATAGCGTGCATAACCAAACGGCCGGGGCCATAGCCAGCTTTTTTCCGGGCCTGCAGCCCGAAGACTTACCTGATGGCGAAGGCTGGGCTGTTGAGACCGTTACGCTGTCTACCCACAACGGCACCCATATGGACGCGCCATGGCACTTTCACTCCACCACCAACAACGGCGCCGACCCAGCACCTTCAATTGATGAAACGCCGCTGGATTATTGTTTTCGGCCCGGTGTGAAGCTAGATTTTCGCCACCTTCCGGACGGTCACCTTGTCAGCCCCGCAGAAATCGAAGCGGAGCTTGAGCGTATTGAGCACAATCTACAGCCCCTGGATATTGTCCTGGTCAATACTCGAGCGGGATCTGTTTTTGCCCAACCTGGCTATATTGATGCAGGGTGCGGTATGGGTCGAGACGCGACCATGTATTTGACAGAGCGCGGGGTGCGTGTGGTGGGAACAGATGGCTGGTCATGGGATGCGCCCTTTAGCCACACCGCCAAGAAATGGGCAGAGAATCCAGATCCGAGCATGATATGGGAAGGCCACAAAGCTGGTCGGGAAATCCCTTACTGGCAGATGGAAAAGCTACATAACTTGGAAGCATTACCGGCTCACGGTTTTACCGTAGCCTGCTTCCCAGTAAAAATTGCTAAAGCATCGGCAGGCTGGACCCGCTGTGTGGCATTACTAAACGACTAACAAGGCTGTGAACGCAAGTAGGTGCGCTGGAGATAAACGGCGCACCAACAAAGGTTTGGCATCACTTTTCGTCGTAATGGTATTGCGGCTCCCAAGCGTTGCTGTCGAAATCTGCCAAACTCATAAGCCCATAAAATGCGTTGAACTGATCACCCCCGCCAAATGGCGCGCGATTTAGGCGCATAATTTTGTCGCCATCTTTGCGATAGACCACTGCACCTGGGTAGTTATCTGCCTGGCCAAAAACACACTGATCCTTAATATATTGGCCGCCACCGTGACTGGCCAAGTTAAAGCGCCAACCCCGATCTATAGCAAATTTGCGCTGATACGCAGGGCTTTCGTGAGACACCAAAACCACCGAAAGCACAGACTCTAAATGCGGTAAATGGCCATTGATACCATCTGCCCATAGAGTGCAAAAGCGACACTGACTGCCCATGTTGTGAATCAACATCAACTGTTCACGTTGACCAAATAGTTCTGATAAAGACACAGAACCATTAAGTGTTTGGAATATATAGTTTTCTACTTCTACAGGAACTTGCTGTGCTCTAACTTGTTCTATTTCTTCGTTTAGTTTTACAAGCTGAGCCTCAAGCTCTTTAAGTTTAGTTGCTGGGTCTGGTTGCTGCATAATCTACCCTCTCTCACGTTGAGGTCTTATATTGAATCCCTCAACTTGGCTTTGATTAGAAAAGTTCTAAGAATGAAGACACGAGCAAAATTCTCTGTCATTTGGGCCACGGGCAACAGATGCAGGGAATAGACGTACGCTTTGTCTGGATGAGCGTAGCTAAAGTTCGCCCACTTAGGCCAAAGTCCTATCTACGGTTTTTTTCTAAAACGACGAATCAACAGCCATATTGGTAATACAAGCAAACTTAGAGCGCCAAGCAAGCCACCCGCCGCGTATAGCAAAAGTACGGGTCTGTCGTTGAGGCCTTTGTTAAACACTTGAGCACGTTGGTCATAATCCGGCTTGACCTCAATGACACCCTGCTGCACGGCCCACGCTTCATAGTCAGCTTTAAGTTCAGCAAATAGCTGAGGGTTTTTACTTTTAAGATCTTCGGTTTCACCTGGATCTAAAACGATATTGAAGAGCTGCCAAACACTTTCTTCATTCACTATTCTATTCATTACCAACTTATAATCGCCCTTAAAAAGGGCCTTATTGCCACCTAGTTCGTAACCCACGATATCTTCTGCACTGCGTACGCTAGCTTTTTCGTCTGCAAACAGGGGCGCTAAGCTTTTGCCAACAATGCCCTCAGTAGCTGACCCAACGCCAGCTATTTGCAAAATTGTTGGAGTAAGGTCGGTAATCCAAGTTAGAGCGTGTGCTACACCACCAACATTTTCAATAACACTTTGGCCGTTAACGTTACCCCCAATGACTAGTGGCACTCGCATACCGCCTTCACTAGCAAAGAACTTATACCAAGCTAAAGGACCAACGGCAGCACTCGCCCAACTGGGTCCTATGTCGTGGTAGCTGTCTATTTCTCCTAACGTTTCTAGATCGGTATTGAAGTCGTTGAAATACATCCAACTACGCATTGGCAGGTTTTGCAGCCCTGGGTCACCGCTTGGAGAGCGGGTGGCCAAAGACCCTTCTGCACCATTGTCCGAAAGAAAAATGAAAACTGTGTTGTCCAATTTGCCTTGGCTATCTATGTAATCTACTAAGCGGCCGATATGGTGGTCCATAGCGTCGACCATACCCGCATATACGGCCATGCCCTTACTTTCGAACGCTTGAACTTGAGGATCTAGGCTGTCCCAAGGCACCGTTGTTGGCGCTATATAACTTGGCGCTAACTCTTTTAGCACGCCGCTTGCTACTAGACCTTGAGACCGTTGCTCACGCAGTACTGACCAACCTTGGGTGTAATGATTTAGATATTTATCGCGAAACTCAGCAGGTGCCTGCACTGGAATGTGTACGGCTTGAAACGCAATATACGTAAAGAACGGTTTATCCGTGTCCTCCTCACTGGCAATGTACTCAATCGCCTTGTCGACTAGGGTTTTCGACGAGTAAAAGCCTTCCGGAAGAATCGTAGGCTGACCATCTTCATACCAATTGGCCTTTGCATATATCGGTAGATAAGATCTTTGGCTCCAATTGTCTGCACCGGTATCGGCCAGTGCAAACGCTCGATCAAAGCCACGCTGCGAGGGTAACTGCTCCTTAGCCCCACCTAAATGCCATTTGCCGGTCATATACGTTCGATAACCCTGCTCGCGCAAACGCTCGCTAACGGTCACAACGTTGCTGTCTAATGCCCCTTGATATGCGGGGCTTAATGCTTGGTAGTCGGGAATGGCTTCAGCAATGTTTGCAACGCCTGCAGCATGACTATTAACACCTGTTAGCAGCATGGCTCTGGTTGGCGCGCAGGAAGCAGCGGCATGAAAATTGGCAAAACGCAGACCTTGGGCGGCGATAGCATCTAGGTTTGGTGTATCAATCTCACTGCCATAACTACCTAGGTCGGAAAACCCAAGGTCATCTGCCAAAATTAGGACAATATTCGGGCGTTGCGCAGATGACACTGAACTACCGCTCGCAACTGCGCCTACTTCTCCATGGGCTGAAGGTGCGAACATTGCAGCAAATGCGCAAAAGCTGATCAGCCGCGGGGCTATAGCAGTTTTTATATACAAGTCCAAAACCGACCCTCAAATCAATCAATGATTGTCATTAAACCTGACTAGACTTACCAACACTAGCAAATTTTTTGCGGACACTTGAGCTGCGAAAACTAACGACAAAATAAGCTGCCCTACAAATAGCAGATTGGTTTAACCTCTCGGTTATGTTCCTTGGCATGCATAAATGGAGTAATCAATGTTCGAGCTGCCGGCTAAAGCAATTGAGGTGAAAGACGAAGTTGAAGCCTTCTTTAATCAAAGAATTTTACCCAACCACAAACTCTGGTTGGAACAGGCCCATCAAGGACAAAGCGTCCCAGAGATAGAACAAACTCTTCGCGCAGAGGCGAAAGAGCTGGGATTATGGAATATGGCCTTGCCTAGGCTTAGCCAAGATCAGCCGGGACTACGTTTATCTAACCTGGAATTCACCGGTGTAGCAGAAATTCTTGGCCGCTTAGAGTGGGCGTCCAATGTGTTTAACTGCCATGCGCCAGATGTGCCCAATATGGAGTTGTTACAACTCTTTGCGACAGCGGAGCAAAAGGAACAATGGCTAACCCCGCTGTTGAATGGTGAAATAGGTTCTGCTTTTGCCATGACAGAGCCTCATGTGGCCTCATCAGACCCGGTGAATTTAGAAACCTCGATCACTAGAGATGGCGATGAATTTATTATCAATGGCAGCAAATGGTTTTCATCTAATGCATCTCACGCCAACTGCAAATTGATTATTCTAGTAGGCGTCACCAATCCAAAAGCGGCTAAATCAAAACGCCAATCGCTGGTTCTCATTCCTCGAGATACGCCCGGCATTAACCTACTGCGTAACCTGCCGGTGTTTGAACATTTGTCTGACACCAACCTGCATCCAGAAATGGAGTTTAAAAATGTCCGCATTCCAGCCAGCAACTTGCTGGGAGAACAAGGTGCCGGATTTGCCATTGGTCAAGCGCGCCTAGGGCCTGCTCGCCTACACCACTGTATGCGCGCAATTGGAGAATGTGAGGTCTTGATCAGCCTAATGATTAAACGCTCACAGGAACGCAGTACTTTTGGTAAGCGTATTGATGAATATTCCTCTACCCAAGAAGCAATTAGTTTGTCTCGTATTGAGCTAGACCAATGTCGTCTGCTGGTACAGCGCGCAGCTTATCTTTTAGACAGTGTTGGTAATAAAGTAGCACGTAAGCAAATTTCGATGATCAAAGTGGCTGTGGCACGGGTTTATCAGAGTATTGCCGATCGGACCATTCAACTCTATGGTGCAAGAGGTGTGACCAACGATACCCCCGCTGCACGCGCATTTGGCAAAGCTAGAGCTTTTCGCATTTACGATGGCCCAGACGAAGTACACTTGCAAACAATTGCTCGGCTGGAAGCGCAAGAACAAAGCGGCGAGTTACTCGACCACTACCTGATGTAGTAGGTGGACATCACAAGTGAGGTGCATAGACACTTGCTCTAGCACAATATCTATCTACCTTAGACATCTTGCTAAAACGGTTCTCGCAACTGCAGAGCTATTGATCACGTACAAAGACATAGGGCAAATTTATGCTCACAAATGAAGAAAAATTTCGTTTCGATCTGGAAGGATATCTGGTAATTCCAGGAGTGCTCAGTATTGAAGAATGCGCGGCATTGTCAGCTCAGTGCGATGACCACTGGCCCAGACAACCTGAAGATGGTCCTTTTAGACGTACCGCTGATATCAGTAAATGGGGTAAGCCATTTCTTGATCTGATGGATCATCCAAAGGTACTACCCTATCTAATTGAACTGATTGGCCCGCGCCTGCGCGCGGACCATGATTATTCGATTTTTATGCAAAGCGATGCGCCAGGACAATTACTCCATGGCGGCCCGTTTTTGTTCGAGTCCGATCATTGGTACCAATACACTGACGGCACAATGCGGAATGGACTAATGGTCGCCACATGGGTGTTGACCGATGCGAACCCTGGCGATGGCGGATTTACCTGTGTGCCAGGCAGTCACAAAACAAATTTCATTAAGCATCTGCCAGAGGATGTGCGTGCCCATGAACGTAAACCCGAGTACGTCCGGCAACCTGCTCTAAAAGCGGGTGATGTAGTGTTATTTACTGAAGCACTAATGCACGGTACCGCGCCTTGGCAAGGTGCATTGGAGCGCAGGGCGTTACTGTTCAAATACAGCCCACCGCACTCTAGCTGGGCCAAGGCCCCATATGCGCTGGCGGACTATCCGAACGCCACAGAGCAACAAAAGAGATTAATGGCACCACCCTCTGTCGAGGATCATGAACGGGTTGTCGAATAAGCATTTGAGATCAATCCAATAGGGCTTATCCTGCATGCCGTGAATCGTTTGCCGAGAACTTGAGTCTCGGTTCTATAGCCTAGGTAACTGTCCTTCAAGAAGTTAACAATGAACAAAAAACACGCGCTTATTTTCGTCACCATTACAGTTTTCTTAGATACGGTGGGCTTTGGCATCATAGTCCCAGTACTACCCCAATACTTGACCGAGGTAGCTAGGGTCAACCTATCTGAAGCTTCCGCGCTGAGCGGCTACTTAGTTGTTAGCTATGCCGTAACCAACTTTCTGTTCTCGCCGCTTTTAGGCGGGCTCAGCGATAGTTTAGGGCGTCGGCCAATACTGGTTGTTTCGCTATTTTTCTACGGCATCAGCTACTTACTTGCGGGATTCGCTACTGCACTTTGGGTGCTATTTTTAGGCCGCTTGCTAACAGGTATCACTAGTGCAACTTATGCAACGGCAAACGCTCTTATAGCCGACGTTAGCCCGCCAGACGAACGTGCGCAAAACTTTGGTTTGATGGGTTTAGCCTTTGGTCTGGGGTTTATTTTTGGTCCGGCGCTCGGCGGAATAATTGGCGCCTGGGACATTCGAGCGCCTTTCTTTTGCGCCGCAGCATTGGCCTTCACTAACTGTGCTTATGGATTCTTTTTTCTTAAAGAAACCCTCAGCAAGGAAAATAGACGACCATTTGAATTGCGCAGAGCCAACCCGTGGGGCGCAATCAAGCAGATCAAACAGTATCCATTACTTATCGGTCTCCTGTGCGCAGTCTTCCTTTACTACATAGGACACCATGTTTATCCGTCTAATTGGAATTTCTATACCATTGAGAAATTCTCTTGGTCACCTTGGGATGTAGGACTTTCTATGGCCTTTGTTGGCGTGCTCTCGGCAATTGTTCAGGGCGGGTTAATTCGTATAGTCATTCCAAAATGGGGCGCAGTGAACTGTGTTTACGTAGGCGTGCTTTCCGCAGTCGTCGCCTATACCGGCATTGCAGTTTCCAACACAGGTGCAGAAATTTATTTTTGGATCTTTGTCTCAGCCCTCGCAGGTCTTGGCGGCCCGGCAATAACCAGCATTTTGTCTAATCAAGTAGAACAAAACGCGCAAGGTGAGCTGCAGGGAATCTTAGCCAGCATAGCCAGTTTAGCCACCATTGCTGGACCCCTTATCATGACTCAAACCTTTACCTACTTCACTTCCGAGCGTGCGCCAGTGTATCTGCCAGGCAGCGCCTTTCTCATTGCGGCCGCAATAACTTTTGTAGCGCTAATTATATTTGTTATACAAATTCGCAAACTGCCAGAAGCGCCTGAGGCTCCGCAGACGGTGGCTGGCGGCTAAGCAAAAACTTGTGAGCCAACTTCTTAACCCAATCGTAATTGCCACCTCCCTACTTCGCAGCTGCCTTTTGTGCTTCGCGCTGCTGTGTCATCGCCTGTAAATTTTTGTTAACCAACGGCGCTAATTTAGCCATCTTCGGCATTTTCGAGAAGAGACGCCAAGTTGGAATATGCGAACGAAAAGAGAGTCGCGCGTTACGTACCCACTTGGGCAAGTGCTTACCCCAACTAGCATTATTTATTGCGCCAACGCGCACTGCATACAAATAGTCATCTATGCTTTCTGGGTGCGGTACAACACGGCAAAGATCATTTTGCATGTCCACGTCAGTGAACGCGGTTTCAACATACGCAATAAGCGCTGCGCTAAAAACTTGCTGACACATAGACACAGATTGCAAAGTTATTTTATCTGGCGCAAAAACCGGCACTATCGGTCTGTTAGATAATCCGTTGGCACTACAATCAACAAACAGAGTCTGCTTGGCCACATTAAGGCTAGCCTGCTCTAAGATCACTTGGCTGTCTTCAATACTCACCACCCGGCCAGAGCGAACGACATTTTTTATTCTGCGTAATTGTTCCAGCTCTTGCCTATTTACAGTCGCACAACGGTATTTTTCGGCCCATACAGATTCGTCAATGCGCATTAACATTCCATCGGCCTCAAGGTTGAGTAGCAGGGCCTCAAGACTTTCCGACCTAGCCATTGACTCCTGCTGCTTGCCAAGGGTTTGCAGCAACCCATCTGGGTGTAAATTGCCGCGATCCAGAAGCCAAGCATCGTTTGGCATGATCCAAGTGATCAGGTCCGGATTAAGTCCCAACCCCAACAGGTACAACACAGCATCCATACCTGTCTTCCCCGCGCCTACCACAACATAGCCTGCATAAGGGCTGGAGATGTCCGCAAGGGCATTAGGTGGGACTACTTTTACACCGTGGGCCACTCGGTAAGGTGGTTTACGCATTGAAGGCACTTCCACCTTCATATAAGTAGCGTCAACCAACTTGCGCTTCACGGCAACGCTGTAATGCGCGCCAGTTACCGATGAAGTAAATTCTTTGGCGTGTGTATGTTCGCAGTGAGGATAAAAACTCAACCGCCCGGATGCTATATGCTTTTCCAGAACGCGCTGGAAATAGCCGATCACTTCCACACCAGACGCCAAGCTTTTACCACCACGACCAAGGGTTTCAGAATTCACACCATAAAACGCTGCGGGTTGATGCAATGAGACAAAAGGGTACGAGCGCCGCCAATGACCGCCAGGGCCTGCATAACGATCTACCAGAACAACAGTTGCCGCCGCGTCACTGGTGAGTATTTCATCAACAAATGCCATGCCCATAGCACCAGCGCCAACTACTAAATAATCCGCCGCCAGTTGAATAGGCACCTCTTGCGTCTGTTCAGCCATAAACTGCTTCTCTTTGATTTCAAAGGCACACACAATACCTGTATGACCGACATACTCAAATACAATCGAGCAGCTTGGGATAAGCAATCCGAAAATGCGCAAAGCCCTTGGGTACAACCCGTAGATAGCGCCACCATTGAAAAGGCGAAAAGTGGCATTTGGGAGGTTATATTGACCCCCAGCAAAAATGTGCCAAAAACATGGTTTTCAGATATTCATGGAAAGAGAGTGTTGTGTTTAGCATCCGCGGGCGGGCAGCAGGCACCTATACTCGCCGCAGCAGGCGCTGTCGTAACCAGTTTCGATAACTCTCCAGTTCAGTTAGCCAAAGACCAGTTAGTCGCCGATAGGGACGGCTTAACTATTGAGCTTGTACAGGGCGACATGGCCGACCTGTCTTATTTCAAAGATGCTTCCTTTGACCTAATTTTTCACCCGGTGTCGAATGTTTTTTCCCAGACCATCAGACCCGTTTGGCAGCACAGTGCGCGTGTACTTGTGACCAATGGCAGATTGTTGAGCGGCTTTATGAACCCAGATTTTTTCCTTTTCGACCACTACGATATTGAAGCAGGGGGTTCGCTAGAAGTTAAATTTCCTCTGCCCAATGCTGATATAGAGCATATTGACGAAGCGGAATTAGCTAAACGTAAAGCCGCTGGTGCGGCATTGGAATTCAGTCATAGTTTAGATGAGCAAATCGCCGGACAAATTGACGCCGGTTTTCTCATCGCAGGCTTTTATGAGGATAGATGGGACGATACAGCCACGCCACTTAACGCTTTTATGCCAACGTCTATGGCGACTCTGGCGGTGAAGACAGCGGTTTAACACAGCCAAATATCACCCTAATAACAGTCGTTCTTCGGCTAGCACTTAACTTAAGGATCTGAAAATGGATTTAGGACTACAAGACAAAGGAATAATCATCACTGGCGGCAGCAAGGGTATTGGCTTCTCTATCGCCGCCGCGTGTGCCAAAGAAGGGGCGTGGGTATCTATTTGTGGGCGTACCCAGAGCAGCTTGGATGAGGCAGCGGAAAAGTTAAAAGTTCACGGCGGCAAAGTACATACGGCAGTTTGTGATATTGGTGAAGCCGATGCCATTGCAGCCTATGTAGACGCAGCGGCGAGTGCACTGGGTGGTCTCTATGGCTTAGTGAACAACCCCAGCGGCTTTGGTAATTCGGACAATGAAGACGGTTGGCAGAAAGGAATAGATATCGACCTAATGGGCGTTGTACGCACCACTTGGGCTGCCACACCCCACCTTAAGGCAAATGGTGGCGGGAGTATTTTAAATATCTCGTCCATTAGCGGATTAGCCGCCTCAGGTAATATTTCTTATGGCGCTGTAAAGGCAGCGGTAATTCAACTCACCCAAAGCCACGCCAAAGCAATGGCTGCAGACAATATTCGAGTCAACTGTATTGCCCCGGGCTCTATCGAATTTCCTGACGGCGTTTGGGATCAGGTAAAGAAAAACATGCCTGCAATGTACGACGCCACACTAGCGGGAATTCCGTTTGGCCGCATGGGTTTACCTGAAGAAGTTGGTAATGTTGCAGCATTTTTGCTGTCGGCGCCCGCTTACTGGACTACCGGACAAACTGTAGCGGTGGACGGCGCACAAAGCCTCTAACGTTTTGTGTAGCAGGCGGGTTCAACAAACCCGCCAACTGATGGAGTCTCTCCTATTTCTTAACTGGACTAAACTTGGCCTGTGTATCTTTCGATTTAGCGGATTGAATTTTGCGCAAACAGGATCAAGTTCTCGGGTATTGTTTGACTCGACACACGATTGTTAAGATGAAGAATGTGTTGTTGTGGCTTTCAAACTAAGCGTTGCTGCCATCGACCGATAACAGTGTGAAAACTAAACAACGCGAACCGGCATTTTTGCCCAACAAGGCGCTGTTACTGAAATGCGCGGAACTGCGCTGGCAAGGGAGCTTCTAGGCGGCAATAGGCTCGCGCGGAACTGTGGAAACTGCGAAAACTGTGAAAAAAACCAGTAAAGATACGCTGGTAAAACATGATAACTGCTGGGGAGCACTAACATGCATGACTTAACCATACGCAACGCAACCATCATTGATGGCTCGGGTGAACCTCGGTATCAAGGCGATATAGCGGTAGATGGCGACAAGATTAGTGCCATCGCCCCCGTGGGCAGTTTAAGTTCAGGCAAACATGACATCGACGCCAGCGGCATGGTGGTAACTCCGGGCTTTGTCGACATACACACTCACTACGATGGTCAAGTGTGTTGGGACAAGCAAGTAACACCTAGTTCTTGGCATGGGGTTACTACGGTGGTCATGGGTAATTGCGGCGTAGGTTTCGCTCCAGTGCATCCCGGTTCTGAAGGGGATCTGGTGTCCCTGATGGAAAGTGTCGAGGACATACCTGGCACTGCGCTTCACGATGGCATTCCTTGGGGTTGGGAAACCTTCCCTGAATATCTCGACGCAATTGATACCCCTTATGCTGTGGACATCGGAACCCAAGTGCCTCACGTGGCGGTACGTCACTACGTTATGGGTGATCGCTGCTATGAGGATGCTACTAAACAAGATATGAACGCCATGCGCGATATTACTCGGGATGCCCTGCGCCAAGGTGCCTTGGGCTTTTCCACCTCACGTTTTTATGGCCATTTAGATAAAGCGGGCAATCTCATTCCCGGTACCAACGCCTCCGCGGATGAGATGCTAGCCATCGGTGAGGCCTTTACAGGCTTAGATCATGGCACCATTGAGATCATCTCAGACTGGCTAGAAGATGCCGACGAACTGAAGTGGATCGAACAAATAGTTCGCACCACCGGTCGGCCCATTACCACGCTAACCACCGTGGGCTCGGAAAAAATTTGGTCTTTGTCCAGTGATTTGAAGAAAAGCGATCTGACGCTGCGACCCCAAGTAGGCGCACGCCCGGCCTCTATATTGATGACCTTAGAAGGCACCATCAATCCCATGCGTCAGCACGCGGCCTACCGCGAAATAGAACATTTGCCTTTGGCCGAGCGCAAAGCCAAGCTGCTGGATCGCGAATTTCGGCAACGTATTCTGAGCGAGGAAAAAGTATTGCCCCGCAGCAAGGATGCTGTGCGCATGATGAACAACTACGACACCATTTGGGTTATGGATGAATCTCTGAGTTACGAACCCTCAGAAGCAGATAGCATTGCCGCCATTGCAGCCGCGAATCAGCAAGATCCAATGGAAGTGGTCATGGACACGATGGCTAAAGGCACACCGCTACTGGTGCTGTTTGGTCGCTACGCAGGTAACCTAGAGGGTCAGCGCGAGCTCATAGAAGACCCTCGCAGCGTCTTCGGATTATCCGATGGCGGCGCTCATTGCGGCGTACTGGTAGACGCCAGCGTGCCAACTTATATGTTGACCTACTTCTCAAGAGATCGACAACGCGGGCCGACTATGTCCCCAGAATTCATTGTGCACAAAATGACTCGCGACACCGCAGAGTTATATGGTCTTCACGACCGAGGCTTGCTTCAGGCTGGATTCAAAGCGGACCTGAATATAATCGACTACGACAACTTGAAGCTACACAAACCAGAAATGGTCTACGACCTACCTGGCGGCGGTAAAAGATTGGTTCAGGGTGCAGACGGTTATAAAGCCACAATTTGCAGTGGTGTAGTGACATATGAAGACGGAGCGCATACCGGCGAATTACCTGGGCGTTTGATTCGTGGCGGACAAGGCACCGACAATGGAAAAACCGTCGTCCAATAGTTGCCAACATTCCCTCCCTCAAAGCTCTGGAACAAAAGCGTCTAGAACTAAAGGCTCTCGGGCGAAAGATTCTCTGGCAAAAGGGCAAAAGCTAAGTTCAAAGTAGATCCTGAAAACTACTCAATGAATCTTTGAAAGATCAGGCCTATGTCGCATATCATTCGATTTCTTAACATTGGCCCGCCATACTTTGATACCCAGATGTAAGTGCAGTACCGTACAGGCAGGTTTAACTAAACCCGCCCACGCAGTGACGCTGCTACTTACGCGGCGGCCACAGTATAAGCGTTGGCGTATTGGCCACGTACTCTTGATATTCTGGATCTTCTCCCCATTGTTTGCGCCCACGTGCTTCAAGCATGCGCACACCGCTAACTGCAGTGAGTAGAAAGATTACCCACAGTGGCGACAGCATTAAGTAAATCTGATTACCCACCAAGGTTGGGTAGGCGATTACGGCGATACCAATCCATAGCAAGATCTCACCAAAATAGTTGGGGTGGCGGGACCACGCCCATAACCCGGAGGTAATGAATTTATTCGTATTCTCTGGATTGCTGCGAAAGGCAGTCTTTTGGTTATCTGCAATCACTTCAATGGCGAAACCAGCAACCCACAAACTAGCCCCCAGAACAAACGCTCCATCTAGGCCAACTGTACTACTTGAGGTAATACTACCTAACGCTGCACTGGCCGTGATGTAGACCCACGCACCTTGTAATGTCCAGGTCATTAAGAACGTTGGAAATGATGCTTTGATTGATCTAAAACGCCGATCTTCACCAGCGTTTTTAATACGGAAAAATAGAAAGGGGCCAAGGCGAAGTGCCCAGATAACTATGAGGGCCGTGATCGTCAGCGACCGCAAATCATCAACACCCGCCAATATTGCAGCGGCTACCACGATAACGATATACGTCAGGCTTCCAGTAAGGTCAAAAAAAGCTTCGGTTCGCGCTAACCACGCGTGAATAAAGATAATCCACTGCACTGCGAATGCAAAAACCCCACACCAGACAAATACCGACATACCATTATATAAAACACCCTGATCCGAGCCAGACCAAGCCACCATAGCCGCCAGTGCTACAGCACCAATGATGCTGACAATTCCTACGATCCACTTTTGCATTTCACTCTCCGCTGAATTAGTCGTGGTCATCTCAGCCTGTGCGCCAGATTTCCCCACATGTTCCCTCTTGCCACTGAGGGTACTTCTTCATGATAGATGTGAAAAGGTTATCTTTAAGCCAAGACTCTAACCAACGGCTAAGATTTGGGCGCGGTTGCTCGTCGAACCACTGTTTATCAACGAAGGCAAATTGTCGAATGAACGGCATTAATGCAATATCTTGCATCTGCGGCAAGTCGCCTAACAAGTACTCTTGTGTCAGCAAACTTTGTTCTAATTCATCTAGCCAACCTTCGGCTAAATCGCGGTAATAGGACCCAGGGTGTTCGGCTCCCGGGCGAGTATATTTGTAGGCGTCAAGTAGCGGTTTGAATTCAGAGTCGAACTTTTCAATATAGGCCTTTTGCTCTTCTAAGCCACCGTATTGAAGCCATTGTGGAGAGTTTTCAGCGATAGCCCAAATTACTAAATCTAAGCTCTCTTCTATGAGCTGCCCCTCGGCGGTAATGAACACCGGCACAGTACCTTTAGGAGAAGCTTCAAGCATTGAGGGAGGTTTATCACGCAGCAGAATTTCACGAACTTCAATTTGAGTATCCATTAGCGCAAGGGCCATACGCCCACGCATAGCGTAAGGACAACGACGAAAGCTATAAAGGGTATGCATGTCTTGTTATTGACCGTTTTGTTCTGGCGTATGCAGCGCAGGCAAATCATCGGCCCAAGCAATCTTTGATTCGCACCAAACTTGGCGCTTGGGCGGTAAATCTGCCACCTCCGCCAACATGCCAGTGCGCAAGCCCAGCATACGCTTGCCTTGAGGTACGTCTTCTTCCACGGAAGTTGCATAAATATGGGTGCCGCAGTCACCACAAAAAGTCAGCTCACGCCGGTTGCCGCTATCACCGCGCTTGTAATAACACTTGGGCTGACCGGTATTTAACGTAAAGTTTGCCTCCTTCACAGGGAGGATACTTCGATAGGGGGCCCCTGACATAACCTGACAATCTCGACAATGGCAGAGCACGCAAAAATTGGCATCCGCTTCAGCCGTAAAGGTAATTTCTCCGCAATGACAGGCGCCGTTAACTTGCATTTCCCACCCCACATTATTTACATATAGCTGCTACTTTCGTCCATGTTGCCTACACAAAGCAATACTCACCAGCAATGCTTTGATCATTAACGCGCTTAATCACAGGATGGACTGTTATCTGCCCTTGTCGATAAGGCATACTTATTTTCAGCAACTTTTAGACAGAAGGAGAGAGCGTTGGACAAGCCAACTAGAGCACTACCCCAGCCTACGCCGGAGACACAGCACTTTTGGGATGGCACCCAAGCAGATCAGCTACTGTTGCAAAGATGCACAGATTGCGCTCACACCTACTTCCCGCCTCGACCTTTCTGCCCGTCTTGTAGCTCACGCTCTGTAGAAGTTTATGCCGCTAGCGGCCGTGGGACGCTAGCCAGCTATGTAATCAACCAGCGCCCACATCCAGCTTTCGATGGCCCATACGCCATAGCCCTTGTAGATTTGGAAGAAGGCCCGCGCATGATGACCAATATTGTGGAATGTGCGCAGACACCTGAGGCATTGCAATTAGATATGCCTTTGCAAGTGCGCTTTGAACAGGTCAGCGAGGATATTAAGTTGCCCCTCTTTGCGCCAGTAACTAATGCTCCCAATGGAGCAAATACATGACTGGTATAGCAGTAGTAGGCGCTGCAGAAACTACAGAACTTGGCAAAATTCCCCATTTAAGCCAACACCAACTCCACGCAGATGCGGCTCTCAATGCAATGGCTGACGCGGGTATAACCGCTAAAGATATTGACGGTATAGCCACTGCTGGCGACAGACCCACCGATTTAGCCTACTACCTTGGCATTACCCCAACTTGGGTTGACGGAACATCAGTAGGTGGTTGCTCGTTCATGCTCCATGTACGTCACGCCGTGGCGGCCATTGCCAGCGGCCAATGTACAACTGTACTTATTACTCATGGCGAAAGCGGACGCTCCGGTGTTGGTCGCGGTGGATTCCCACGTGCGCCAGCCTCGCTAGCTGGACAATTTGAAGTGCCCTATGGCCCGATGGGACCACCAACAATGTTTACCCTGCCGGTTCTGCGTTATATGAAGGATTACGGCATGACTCATGAGCAGCTGGCGATGGTTGCGGTTGTGCAAAGAGAATGGGCGTCTATGAACCCTAGAGCCAGTTTTCAAGATGAAATTAGTGTCGACGATGTGCTGAATTCAAAAATGATCGCATATCCATTCCATTTGCTTGAGTGCTGTTTGGTAACCGACGGCGGCGGTGCGCTTATTCTGACTAAAGCAGATAGAGCGAAAGATTTTCCCAATCCTCCTGTCCATATCCTTGGTACCGGCGAAAGCGTGGAAACCCCAATGGTCAGCCAAATGGAAGACCTCACCAGCTCTAAGGCATTTAAGGTGGCAGGATCATTTGCAATGCAAGATGCTGGGATTTCCCATGCTGACGTAGATCACCTAATGGTCTACGACGCCTTCGCCCACCTGCCCATTTATGGCTTAGAAGATCTCGGTTTTTGCAAAAAAGGTGAAGCCGCAGACTTTATCTGGGAACAAAATACCGCTCCGGGTGGCAGCCTCCCCATGAACACTAATGGTGGCGGCTTGTCTTACATGCACTCCGGTATGTACGGCATGTATGCCCTACAAGAAAGCGTCAGACAGATTCGCGGTACCGCGCCAGCCCAAGTCCCAGACGCAAATGTTTCTCTTTGTTTGGGTGTGGGTGGTATGTTTGGTGCATCCGGATGTGTTGTATTTGGTAAAGAACCTAGATAACACTTGTACTTAAAACCATATTCGCCGCACAATTTCGTTAACTAACAGATAGGAAAAAATATGTTTCGCAAATTTTTACTCATAACCCTACTCACAGCGTTTAGCACAAGTGCTTTTGCCGCCAGTGCAGAAGAGCGTGCACAAACTGCAATAGATACGCGTCAAGGATTACTCAAAGTTGTTGCCAGTTACTTTGGGCCCATCGTAGGCATGGCAAGAGGCCAAATTCCATTCGACGCCGCTGTTATTGAAACCAATGCTGGCAAAATTGCTCAACTAGCGCCAATGCTGGAAGACGTATTTGCCATGGATACTCGCGCAAGCGGTCTGAAGTCAGGTGCTAAAGACGGCATCTGGGAAGATAGCGACGACTTCAAAGCTAAGGTAGCTACAACCACGCAAAGAGCTATTGAGTTAGCGGCTGCAACCAGCCAAGGCAAAGGACCTACTATGAAAGCCTTTGGCGCGTTAGGTTCTTCTTGTAAGAACTGTCACGAGAGCTACCGCGAAAAAGACGAGGGCTAGGCGCTACTAGCAACTGCGTCTAACGACATGTCCGCAAATGAGGCAAAACTAAAGTCAGACAATGCTGGCTCGTTAGTCTGGGATCTACCTTTGCGGATATTCCATTGGGCTCTAGCTGTGAGCCTAATGGGTTCTTGGATTACCGCCGAAGCCGGCTTTGAGTGGACACAAACGCACTTTCTATTTGGCTACACTGCCCTAGGCCTAATAAGCTTTAGATTACTGTGGGGCTTAGTGGGTACCACCCATGCACGCTTTAGAAACTTTCTGTCCGGCCCAAAGGCCGTTATTCAATCTTTAAAGCAACTACCCAAGAGCACGCCTGCTAATGGGGTTAGCCATATTGGTCATGGACCATTGGGCGGCTGGGCGAGTGTGGTGTTACTGGCATTAGTTATGACACAGGCGGTAAGCGGCTTATTCATCAGCGATGACATATTTTATGCCGGCCCTTATAACAGCGTTGTCTCCAACAGCCTCGCCAACTACCTTGGTTGGCTGCATCATACCAACTTTAATTTTTTGTTAGCGGCCGTAGCATTACACTTTTTGACCGTGACCTGGTATCTGCTGGGAAAGAAAGAGAATCTTATTCGACCAATGCTAACAGGCAGAAAAAATCTTGGCGAAAAAATGCTACAGACGGCGATTGCTAACAATTTATTTTTCCGCGGCTTGTGCATAGCAGGTTTTGTAGCCGCCGCGGTCTACCTAATTGTTACCCTAGCGCCAGAACCAGAGTACTTTTAACCTCAGAGTTGCTAGCGCGGCATCAAAGAACGTACGCAGATGCCTAAAATCGAGATGCCACTACTCAACGCCAAGCAAAGTGGTTAGTTCATTCAGACTTTTTATTCGATAAGTCGCTTTAGAAAAATCCTGAGTTGCTGTGAAGGCATACTCCACCACCGCGCAATCTATACCTGCCGCAACCGCTGAGCGCAGTCCGCGTTCAGAATCTTCAATCACCAAAGCCTGTTCTGGCGCTATCGAAAAGCGCTCAAGTGCTGTCAAATACGGCTCTGGATGCGGCTTACTTTTAGTGTAGCTTGAACGAGTAAGCACAAGATCCATATGCGGGAGAATATTCAGCGTACTTTCAGGACGATCATGGATATAGGCGAAGTCTGCGTCTTTACAGGTGGTTACAATAGCCATGGAAAAACGCTGTTTAAGCTCAACCAAAACGCCTTCCACACCAGCAATGGATAAATCCTCGCCACTGAGTAACTGCCGATACAGTTCGTTTCTCTGCAGCCGGCCTCGGGAAATAGCCTCCTCCGTAATACCTTGGTCCCGCGCCATCTCCCAAACGTCAGAGCCATTGACCATTACTTGCATATAATGCGGCAGATCTAAATCAATATTCAGGCTTGCCAGCTGCCTACGCGTAGATTCGTAATACAAATGTTCTGTGTTGACCAATACGCCATCATGGTCAAACAGAAGGTGGCTATACTTTCGCATTCTGCAGTCTCCGGAATTAGCCGACGACTTTATGGGTTAGTGACCCACAACAACTTAGGCAACACGATAACGCTCAATCTGAATATCATCTTCACCGATGTCCGAGTAATTGTCCGTGACACGCCCACGAATATACTCTTGCCACGAAAATGCACGGTAAAGAGCAGCATCCTGGCCACCTACCCAAGGCTCAATAATCGCTTTTACCGCAGGCTGGTAAAAGAATGGCACGCTATAGCGACCTTGCTCTGAATGTACCGGCAGTACTCTGTGCACTCCGGCAGTACACCGATCGTTAGTCCAAACCTGCAATACATCACCAATGTTCACAACAATGGCGCCATCTACCGGCGGCACATCAATCCAACCATCTTTCTTCGACAGCGCTTGAAGGCCGCCATGATTATCTTGCAACAGCAATGTAATAGCCCCAGGATCAGTATGATGATGCAGTGCCATATCGCCCAAACCGGTTAGATCAGTGCGCTCTGCATCTGGCACAGGGTCGGCACTTGGGTAGTAATTCAGACGAGCGGCACTTGTGTGCAAGTCGCCAAAACCTTTCTCCATAGTTTGTAGCACTTCGGCCTCAGACATTCCCAAAGCCGCCAAAACCATACTCATTGTTGCTGCAGACAACTGGGCAAAAGATTGAAAAAAATCTGTTAGAGCAGGGCGAAAGCTTTGAGGCTGATCTGGCCAGCGGGTATGCCGTTCAGGATTCTTAGAAATGTGACCGCCAGCCTTAAAGTCAAAGACTTCTTTTTGGTCACGTTTTTGCTTTGTCAGTTCGCGGTCGTAGTAACCCAAGGGATTACTCTCATCACGATAAACTGCGGTTTTCATTTCTCGAGGCATGGCAAAGAATTCACTCGAGGCGGCAAAAGTATTTGTTACTACATCTTCTAAGCCATGGTTGGTGAGAAGAAAAAAACCATGGTCTTCGCAGGCTTCTACTAGAGCCGGTTGATCAATAGCATCAAAACCGCCGCGTTGGTATTCGGCAAAATCTATTGTAGGAATATTTTCCATGCAATTTATCCTCCTAAAACGTACATCCTAGCGGCAATTTGGTCTGGGCAATAGACTCAGATCGTCACAACTGCGAATCCGACTGCATTGCGGAGCAAGTTGTCCTCTAAGTGACACTTGGGCTAGGCTGATCAGTCTATGTAAAAACCAGCGGAACTACTGTGACCAAATTCTCCAAAACAACGCTACTGAGCGCCATCGTATTGACCATGGGCCTGTTAGCCGGATGCTCCGACAAAAACTCCACTCCCGAAACTTCAGCAACCACCTCTGATGATGCCAAGATTTCTTTAGCCCAAGCCCAGGCAATTCATAAAGCTGCATTAACCGTGGACGCACACGCAGACATTGAACTACCCGGAGCGCCTTCTGCCTATGTGGGCGAGGATGGTTTATCTAAAGTCGCGCCCGACAAAATGGTAGCAGGGGGACTAGATGCGGTTGTTATGTCGGTAGCGGTAAGCCCGGGACCACGCACGGCTGCGGGGTATGAAGCTGCCCAGCAACTGGCAAAGGCAAAGCTGGCAGCAGCTAAAGCTTTAGCCGCGGAGGAAGCAAATAACGCCGTTATTGCACTCACGCCTGATGAACTCATTAACGCCCATGAAGCGGGTAAGTCAGCGCTATTACTCGGCTTTCAAAATGCCCTCATTGCAGGTACATCAGTGGCCGCCATTGAGTCTTTTTATGCCGAGGGCGTACGAATATTTGCGCTGACCCATATGGGCCATAATGCTTTTGCAGATTCCTCACGCCCACTGTTTGACGGCGCCACTGGGCAACGTGAAGCCACGGCAGAGCATGGCGGTTTATCCGATCTGGGTATTGCAGCGATCAAAAACATCAATGAGCTTGGCGCTATCGTTGATATTTCTCAATTGTCTAAACAGGCGGCGCTGCAAGCCATTGAGCTTTCTACAACACCGGTCATCGCCAGTCATTCGAATGCGCGGAGCCTAACTACAGTAAGCCGAAACCTTTCGGACGAAGAACTTGACCGCCTAGGTGCTACAGGTGGTGTGGTGCACGTTGCTCCTTTCAGGGGCTATTTGTTTGATACTACGAATGCCCAAATGGACGCCGACATTAGAGCAGTACGGCGCGAAGCCAATATCGACGAAGATTATCTATACCCCTTCGAGCTGTACTGGGAGATTGACGACGCAGAAGTGAAAAAGACTTTTCTTACCAAAGTTAGCGCATTACTTGGGCCCATTAGCTTGGACGACATGCTCAACCATTTGGACTACATTGTGAAGAGAATTGGGGTGGACCATGTAGGCATTGGTACCGACTTTAACCATGGCAGCGGCATACCCGGTTATGAAGATGCTAGCGAGTCACTCAATGTCACCATAGGCTTATTGGAGCGCGGCTACAGTGCTGAAGATATTGAGAAAATTTGGGGTGGCAACTTTATCCGCGTATGGCGCCAAGCCGCAGCAAACGCACAATGATTACCCGCGCTAGTTGGGCGAAGCCTTTAGCGAAAAAAGCCTTTAGCGAAAAAGCAAAAAGCCCTCGGCACAAACAAAAACGGAGCAATGCTGCTCCGTTTCTAATCCGGCAACTTGAACCGCTACCCGAACAACTTTCAATCAGCTATAACTAGCTTCCGGTCCAGTTTGGTGCACGCTTCTCAGCAAATGCCACTGGTCCTTCTTTTGCATCATTAGAACTAAAAACCTTTTTCTGCAGAGGAATCTGCATTTCCCAAAGCTTATCTTCTTCAATTCCCATAGATGCTGCCCGCACGAGAGTTTTTGATGCCACAACAGCAAGCGGGGCGTTTTCAGCAATACGATCTGCCAAAGCCAAGGCCGCATCTAAAGCCTCACCGGGCTCAGTAAGACTAGTTAATAGTCCAGCATCTAATGCTTCCTCAGCTGTGATGGGTTCTCCGGTCAAAGCCATTTCCATAGCTTTCGCGTAACCAACACGCGCTGGAAGTCTGAACACACCACCAGCGGCGGCAAAGAGTCCTACTTTAACTTCGCGGATACCGATCTTGGCACCTTTGGAAGCAACGATAAGGTCGCAGGTCAACATTATTTCGCAACCTCCAGCTAAGGCAAAACCGTTTACCGCGGCGATCAACGGCTTAGACGCGCCGGTGCGGACAAACTGATTCAATGGGCCAATGTCTTCGCCTCGTGCAAACGCTTTGAGATCCATGCCCGCGCAAAATGCACGTCCGTTGCCGGTGATGACACCGGCCACCAGCGAATCGTCTGCATCCAATTCCTGAATGGCAGTCCAAAGACCGTTAGACAGCGCGCCATTAATGGCGTTCATTGCATCGGGTCGATTCAGTGTAATGACCATCACGCGCCCTTTGCGCTCTACTATGATTGCTTGTTCTTCGCTCATGTCAGGAACTCCTGTAGTTAATATTTGTGCAATAGGATCGCACGAACTTACTTGTTTCGATACGCCGGTTTTGCGCCGCTGCTTGGATAGTGGCCCTAGAGAGTTGCTTCACTAAAGATGGCGTTGAACCCAAAGCCTAGAGACAGCGGCTTTCTCACCACTTGGCTCGGCTACCAAACCCGCAAAATGTTCTATGACATCAAAGGACTGAGAGGCCGCTTCAACCTCACCCAACAATGCGTTTGGTGCAACGCGAAAATCTGGATTTCTAGGCCCTACTATTTGTTCGCCCAAGTCATGCTGCAAATGTTCTTCCACCATTAGATGTCCGCCGGGAAGGAGGTGATCCATAAGGTGCGTGAGCAAGCCCGGGGCAACAAATCTGAAAAGAATAATCAGTTGGAAATGGCCTAAATCATGGATCGGATCTCGTCCCAAATTTTTTCCGCCGGTTTGTTCTAACAAGTTTTGGCATCGCCAAGCTACTTTTGTCTTCACTTGGCAAGCGTACGCTGAGCCTGCTGCAATGGCTGCTGCGGAAATATCTATACCTTGGGTGGTGAAACCATGCTGAGCAAGAAAAACACTATTTCGCCCAGCACCACAGGCCAGATCTAGTGCCTTGTCGTGACCATGGCTTCCATCGCCGCCACTACTCGGTAGAGCGACTATATTTTGCTCCAAAAATGTACTTGGCCAAGGACGCTCGGCGTAGGCGCCATTGCGATATCGTGCATCCCATCGAGTTCTATCATCCATTGTTTTTACTTCTATTTACGCTTACCAATGCTATTCCTAGTGTTTTCGCCACTTGAAGGGGTGTTTTGCAGCCTGTGGCCCAATGTATGGCTACAAATATCTATGACGCATAATCATATACGCTTACGCGCCTTGCATGCTGAAGGTCTAAACGATAGCTTATGCCACCTTTCAATCCAGCAGCAAATTGTGTCGAAACTCGAGAACGCAAATAAGTCCAAATTAGACCGTGCAGCGATATGGCTATCTGGGTTGTGCCTAATCCATTGCCTGGCATTGCCGCTGACTCTACTGCTCATGCCGGCGTTAAATAGCTGGCTTAGTGATACGGAGACTATGGCTCACTGGCTACTACTAGCCTTCGCTGTGCCTATAAGCCTGTTGGCTTTATGGCGGGGTTATCAGACTGCGAAAAGCACTTTAACCCTTGTTTTGGGGGGCGTTGGTTTATCGCTAATGTTCTTGGCAGTGATCCATGTGATGGGCGAAAGTTGGGAGATACCACTCACTGTAGTGGGTGTAATACTTGTACTTATTGCGCATATTAGAAACCTGACTCAACACCAACATAATTCAGAATAAAGAGGTCCTTTGCTATGAAATACGACAATATCTTACAAACCATCGGCAATACTCCAGTTGTTAAACTGAATAGATTTGCGCCAGATCACGTAGAAATGTATGTCAAAGTTGAATCTTTCAACCCCATGGCGTCTGTAAAAGACCGTCTAGCCTACGCCATCATTAAAGACGCTCGCGACAGCGGAGCGTTAAAGCCTGGGCAAACAGTCATTGAGGCTACGTCCGGTAATACAGGCATTGCACTAGCCATGGTCTGCGCAGTTATGGGGCACCCGTTTGTGGCTGTCATGGTGGAAACCTTTTCTATTGAACGCCGTAAGCTCATGCGCGCACTGGGCGGTAAAGTCTTACTTACGCCTGCGGCTGAGCGCGGCACTGGCATGGTCAAACGCGCAGAAGAACTAGCCGCTGAACACGGCTGGTTTATGGCCAGTCAATTCAAAAACCCTGCAAACCCCAATTACCATGCCAGCACTACTGGCCCGGAAATTCTGTCAGATTTTGCTGGCGAACGTTTGGACTACTGGGTCACTGGCTGGGGTACGGGTGGCACGTTATCTGGAGCTGGCCGGACTCTTAAGGCAGCGCGTCCTGAGTTGCAGATTGTCGCTGCTGAACCTGAACAAGCAGCACTTCTTTCTGGCGGTGAATGGTCACCGCATAAGATTCAGGGGTGGACTCCAGATTTCATTCCAGAAATATTGGACCAAAACATCACCGATCAAATTGTCACTGTGAATGAAGACGAATCTATGGCCTGCGCACTGCGCCTTGGACAAGAAGAAGGAATTTTTGTGGGAATTTCCGCCGGCGGTACACTGTCTGCTTCACTGAAAGTTGCAGAACAAGCTGCACCCGGTAGCGTAATTTTGACCATGCTTGCAGACACTGGAGAGCGTTATCTCACTACACCTCTTTTTGCCGCAATCAACGAAGGTTCGGACGACGACTGGTTAGCAAGCCTATAACAATCACGCAGCGATAGTTGTTAAGGCAAATCTAGTCTAGTTGCTACAGCAACGGTTGAGTACGTCAACGCCCTGCGTGCCGCAAAGCGCTGCAGAGCTTGAGCACCGGACTCTCTGGAGTTTTGCCAAGAGGTAAAATCTGGATACCAAGTCAGTAAATGCATGACACAATTTGCTGACGGCGTTTGCGGTGCAAACAAACCCATAGGTTGAGCTGCATAGTTGCCGCCAACTTCGAAGGTTTGCCAAGCCGCGCTGGACAATGCCACTACCTCCTCAATGTCTTTCCCGTCCAATATAAAATCGCGAAAGACATAAATTCCAGACTTGCTTAGCGGCGCACTATCCGTCGGGCGAGCGGTAGCTCTTAGCTGATACTCCTCCAATACGCGAATATTTTGTGGTAGCCGCAAACCATCTTCGTATTCGCTGTGCGCCGTGACCAAAATCAACTCGTTTGACGACATACCAAAAATGCCGTGCCATATCCCCCAGAGAGTCACTCCAGCTTGGGCTGCTGCCAGCTCGCGTAAAAGCTGCACAGGTTGCTGTAGCTCTTGAGTGGCAAAAGCCAATCTGCGTTTAGTATAAAAACTCATAAATCACCTTAACACTCTGCTTACTGCAAGTACTTAACTTAAGCACTTAGCTCAACTGCGCAATTTTTTCACTCAACCATTTTACGGAGAATGCTCCAGGCTGGAGCTTTTCTAGGAGCATGCGCATTGACATATCAACACAAGCTGCATTAGCCGGAGTCGCAATGCCGTGTAAACGACCGAGCAACACAATCTCACCGTTGAGATAATTAGTTTCAATATCCCCAGTGCCCCGCTGAACACTTTGCCACGACGATCCAGCAGTACGATCATGACCGGGCACATGCGTATCGAGCATCATGCCATCGCGCCGTTGTCTGGCTTCGTCGCGCCCCATGCAATCTATGTTAGCAGCTGTAAAACAGGCCAGCGCCTCACGGCGTAAAGCGTTAGATATATCTTTAGCGTTAGCGACATCATGCAAACCAGCCTGCAAAACATTGGCCAAATTGATCAATAACTTGGCGTACTTTTGGCGCATAACCAGCGCATCTGGGCGCGCACTAAACCCAGCAGATGCTAAGTCTGCGTTAATTTTTTCTGCGCAACTGTCTAGCCCCTGCGGATAACAACCCGTATCTAATATTCCGCCTTTGTTAGCTGCATGACTCACAACTTGGCCTGGCTGCAAAAAAACGGCTGGGAGTATGACGACACTTGCATAAACGTTAGGGAAAAAGCGCAATGCCTGACGCTCATTTGCAACACCATTTTGCACACAAACTATGGGGGTATGTTGTGGAGCTACTCTGGAAAGATCTTCTAATGCAGCCAGACCATGCTGAGATTTCATGCACATGAGTACAACGATATTCTCAGCAAAGGCAATGTCTTGGGGGTGCAATACCGTTGGAATTTTTAGAATTTCATCACAATCTGGTGCAATGAAGTGCAGCCCACGATCTTGCAGGACACCACCATGTTCACCGCGAGCAATTAACGTCACCCTAAATCCTGCTCGATGTAGCCGAGCACCAATAGTCGCACCAATACCGCCAGCGCCATAAATAACATAGTGGATCGATGCATCGTTTGGCAGTGACGTGTTTAAGGAACTAGAAGTCATACGCTATCCATCTAAATTCGTCTGCTAGCCAATAGTAAATTGCGCACCAACTTGTTTCGCGCTGGGCTCATCTGAGCATTGCGGGGTAGTCCAACTCTGCCCCCCAATGCACTTGAGCAACGCTGGCGTATCGAGATTCGTTAACAAATCCATGGTGGCGGAGCGTCTCCATGTCACGGCCAATACGCTCAAGCTCAGAACCTTTGGCGATCATGGCTGTTGCTGCAATATCAGCCACATGCCGAACAACTTCAGCGCAGGATTGCACCGCGTGAGTGCCTGCTAAATATAGATCTGCGCGGTCCACATCATCAGCGACTTGACCTTCGCCAGCCTGATCCCATGCTTGCTGTAAGGCGTCATAAAACATCAGCCGGGCAGCCCTATATTGCGCCAACGCTTTACCGTAGTGTGCTTGGGCAATATTTTTGTCGCGCACTTTGCCGGCAGCGCCGCCTGGAGTTTTATCTGCTACCAGCGCGCTAACTTGATCTAATGCACGCCTAGCCAAACTGAATACAACTGGGACATAGGTGGCAAAGACAATCCGCGACGGACATGAATATAACTGCCCACGAAAGTGAATATTGGTAGGGGTTTCAGGCGTAGCTGGAGGCGCAACCTGTACATCGGGGACAAAAATGTCATCGAGTAAAACATCGGTGCTACCTGAACCGCGCATACCTAAAGTGTCCCAATTGTTGAGCTTCTTACATTGGCTCATGGGCACTACTACCATGTGCATTTCACCGTCGACCAGCATTGGCGACATCAACCAAGCGGCATGATCGCACCCACTGACAAAACGCTGAGTTCCGCTAACGATATATCCACCGCTGGTCTTTTTGCCCTGCATTGGGCTATGCCCGCTCGCGGAAACCAAAATATCTGGGTTAGCTGCCCAAAGCAGTTCGACCATTTCCTGAGGCCATTTTGCCGCCATCAACTTAGCCGCATTGAATACCATTACATGCCAAGCCGCCGCCGAGTCACTATCGGCAAGCTGCTCGCAGACTAGCGCACAGGTCACGGGGTCTGCTTCAAAACCACCTAAACTCTTGGGCAAAAACAGTCGTGGTACGCCCGCGGCGACTATCGCTGCAAATGCTTCGTCATGTAGGCGGCACTGTTGCTCAGCCCAAGTAGTATGGGCTGCCACGACTCGCTGAGCATTCGAAGTACCGGCGAGTATTTCAGCCCTGCTTGGGGTTATATCTGTTCTTGGGTCTGTCTGCATGGCGTTGTATCTAATTCTTAATTTGGAACTTTTTTATTTTAACAGTTAAGCCTATATCTCAATTAACAGACTAATTTTTTCTCGTCGCAAAGACAATTTGCATAAAAAACTTTGTCACCGCCAAAAAAAGTGCCTATCAAGTCACAAAACCATTTCAGAAGCTGAACAACTTTCGGTGCTAAGACGTTGTGTTTGTTAGAAAAACAAAATTTCACTAAATTTTCACTTTTTGGCAGTTTATTTTGTCAGATTTTTCTGTATTCTAGCTTCCCTCTCCAGCCGAGACTGTATCTTTATACAGTGTTTCATCCTCGGCAGGGCGAATGCACAGTATGCAGTCGGGCTGGATGAGACCAACCTCTTACACAAAGCCGCAAGCAATCAAAGAAATCGACGCAAAGCAGCCTAGTCTTTTGCGGGAAAACTCGGCAGGCGCTCAAGCCACGGAAACTCTCGATCAGCCACGGCAATAAATTCCGGATTCAAGAAACTCTCTTTGGTGTTATAACGCAGCGGCTCGCCATCTTCTGTAAACACGCCTCCGCCAGCGGCAACTAATACCGCTTGGGCTGCGCCAATATCCCATTCGCTGGTCAAACCTAAACGCGGATAAATGTCTGCCTTATTTTCAGCCAACACACAAAGTTTCAGTGAACTGCCCACGGGTGTTCTTGTGCAATCAGAAAACTGGTTACCCAATTCGCTCAAGTATGCCTCAAGACGTTCGCCGCCATGATTGCGGCTCGCTACAACGGTCAATGAAGCGTCATCAGCGCCGCGCCGCTGGGGTTTAAGCTCTGATCTTGCGCCTTCGTGCAACAGATATGCCTCGCCCTTACGAGCATTACCAACATAAATCTTGCCCTGAAACGGCACGCCTACGATACCGAAAATAGGCTTATCGCCCTCAATCAAAGCAATGTTGACAGTGAATTCACCGTTGCGGTTGATAAACTCTTTGGTGCCGTCTAAAGGGTCCACTAACCAATATCGATGCCACTGAGAACGCACCGCATAGCTGGGCGGCTCTGATTCCTCTGAGATGATCGGAATGTCAGGGGTTAGCTCTTGCAAACCTGCATCAATGACCCTGTGAGCTGACAAATCGGCAATTGTTAACGGTGACTCATCACTCTTCGTCTGCACATCGAAGTTTGTTTCGTAGACTTCTAGAATCACGGATCCTGCCGCAGCAACAATGTCTACCAGCTGGTTTGTGATTTCTTCTAAACGTTGGTCATCCATAATTTTCTTAACTTTCCTTTGTCGCGTTGGCGGTTGTCAGCCGAGATTTGCACAATGTTAACGCAGCAATCGCACGCGCCTCATTAAATTGATCTGACTCCAGCAGTTCATCTAGGCGCGATAGCGGCCAGAGTACTAATTCGGGTGGTTCAGGCTCGTCACCGAGTAAAACCTTGGGGTAAAGATTACGGGCGAACATTACATTGATCGTATAACCCATGTGCCCGGGAGCAATAGACAAGCATTTTACAAACTCTACATCACGCGCTCCAAAGCCAGCCTCTTCCGCCAGCTCTCGATCCGCAGCAACTTCAAGAGTTTCACCTTGGTCCACAGCCCCCTTAGGTAGGGTTAACTGCAGCTCATGAAAGCCCGCTGCGTATTCGCGAATAAGCATCAGTTCATCGTTTGCATTGATGGCAACCACAATCACACCTGAGGTAGCCCCCCCTGGTAGTCGCTCATATACCCGCTGTTCACCGGTACTAAACTCAAGATGCAGAGCCTCAATCTTAAAAAATCGTGTGGTTGCTAGAGTTTCTGTTTTATTTATTTTGGGTAACGGCATAGGGTATCGGTACGCATTAGGTGAAAAATTTCGCTTAGTATAAAACGCCTGAGCGTTACAAATCTGGCTAGATTCAGGAAAAGCCTAAATCATCTATGATTGTCTAGCTTAGCTACAAAGCTAGGGCTTTGCTTTTACCCATTTTTGCTTCCACTAATGAGAGAAGGATAATTTTTCACGATGTCTCAGGCCATTACACAGCAGCAGATCCCAGCCCTTGAATGGGACAGCATTGATACTGTTTTTTTAGATATGGATGGCACGCTCCTCGATCTTAACTACGACAATCAGGTCTGGAGCCATATTGTTCCCGCGGCACTTGCCGAAGCTAGGCAAATACCTTTAGAACAAGCGCGGCAGTTTCTCGGTCAGCAGATGACCAGTTTGTTAGGCACTATGCCCTTTTATAGTTTTGACTATTGGAGCGAATTCACCGGCCTAGATATTATGCAGCTACACCAATCTGCCACGGACTATATTTGTTACCTTCCCGGCGCGGAGGATTTTCTGGCTTGCTTACAAACTAGCGGCAAGCAAATTTTTATTGCCACAAATGCAGATCGTCAGGGCTTCAAGTTAAAGCACGAAGTGACAGGTCTGGCTAATTATGTTCAGGGAGTCGTATCAAGCCATGACTTTGCTCTTCCAAAAGAACGTCAAGAATTCTGGCATGCGTTGCAACGGCAACACCCCTTTGATCCGTCGCGAACATTGTTTCTAGACGATACCCCGCGAGTATTAGAGGCGGCAGCGAAGTTTGGTATTCGTGAGAATTGGGCGATTCTTAATCCGGATTCTCAAAAACCCAGCCGAGAAAGAGCAAACCACCCTGCGGTAGAAAATTGCGCTGATTTAATTGCGGGTCTTGCATGAGTGGGATTCGGATAGATCGTTGGCTTTGGGCGGCAAGATTTTTCAAGACTCGCTCTTTGGCTAAAACCGCCGTCGAAGGCGGCAAAGTACATGTAGACGGACAGAGGACAAAACCAGCGAAAGAACTAAGACTTGGTCAAACTCTAACAATTCGCAAAGGTCTGCAAGAGCAAACCGTAGTAGTGGAGGCGCTCTCTGAGCAGCGCGGCGCGGCAACCATCGCCCAGACCCTCTATAAAGAAACTCCGGAAAGCATAGAGTTGCGAGAAATTTCAGTCAGCCGGCGGCGCATGGAAAGAGCTGGTTTGACCGTTCCCAGTGGGCGACCAAATAAAAAGGACAGGCGTGCTCTAAGTCAACTGAAGTCTTTGGATGAAGGCTGGGACAACGATGAAGGCGCATAAGAATTTATCTTAATCTGCAAAATATCTAGCTCCAAATGCTCTGCTATTGAATAATGCAGCTTGTTCCGACCAGTACCAATTTTGGCAGCACCACCCCATATGGACGTATTACACCGCTTTAGTTTTATTGATCTACCGATTAGAGGCCAATGGGTGCGCTTAGAAGAATCGCTGAGCCAAGCGACCCAGTACAGGGTTTATCCAAAACCTATTCATGAAATGCTTGGGCAAATGCTGGCGGCAGTGGCAATGGTCGCGGACAACATAAAGTTCTCTGGAGCGATCACGCTGCAATCTCGCGGAGACGGTGATTTGGTAAGATCGCTAGCTGAGTGCCAAGACCAAGAATTCTTACGCGGTATCATGCATTTGCAAAACCCTGAGAACAACGCCCTAACTCAGCAACCATTGGCTCAATGGTTAGGGAACGGTCAATTAGCCTTGTCTCTTATTCCAAACAAAGATACTGGCATGCAGCCTTACCAAGGCTTTGTCTCGCTAGAATATGACACCCTCGCCCAATGCCTTGAACATTATTTCGTCACATCCGAACAGCTGGAAACTTGCTTAAATTTTGCCAGCACTTCCACTGAGTCAGCGCCGTCAGTTACGGGCCTGCTGCTGCAACGCCTACCAGATGACCCCCAAGCGACAGAAATTGAGGTCGACGCGGCGCGAAATGCTTGGCACACACTGACTACACTGGCTGCCACGGTCACCGATGAAGAGCTCAGCCAGTTAGATGCGCAAACATTGCTCTACCGCTTGTTCAACGAACATCCTTGCCGACTCCATGAACCACGGCAGTTATCGTATCGCTGCACTTGTAGCCGAGAGAAAACCGATACAACGCTAATGATGCTTGGTGGCGAAGATCTACGTACCTTAATTGAGGAGCAAAGCGAGATAACTGTAGATTGTGAGTTTTGCGGCAATCGTTATAGCTACGATAGAGAAAGTGCCACCCAAGTACTCTACAAGTTAACCGAGCAAACCCCCGCGGACATTAATAGCGACCAAAATCCACCCAGCGAACCGAAAACCCTGCATTAGAATACCCTTGGCGTATTTAGCTTTAAGGCAACTTATCCACCCAGCGGATAAGGCCTTATAGCATCCGTAGCCGCTGCTAAAATGCGCGGCGCGTCGAATTAAAAGGTATGTATTGGACAGGAAGATGTCACCAAATTGGTGCAAAAAGCGAATAATCGACTGTCCCCCACCCCATATCCTCTGGCATAATTTGCCACCTTTCTCGCCAAGCATATAAAGAAGACTATGTCCCAAGAACACGGATCAAACGGCCAATCTACGAATTACAATAATCTGACAACAGCGGAGTTAGCAGAACACGCTGTAGTTCGCGGCGAAGGCAAATTTGCGAGCAACGGGGCTATCGTTGTAGAAACTGGTGCCCGTACAGGTCGCTCACCTAAAGACCGCTTTATCGTCGATGAACCTTCAACTTCTGACTCTATTGATTGGGGTAGCGTAAACTTGCCCATAGCGACGGAAGTATTCGAGCACCTTTGGGACAGAGTCCAAGTACATCTTGGTGAGACTGAAACCTACACCTCGAATTTGCATGTAGGTGCGGATCCAGAGCACTACCTGCCAATTGAAGTTACAACTCAGTACGCTTGGCATAGCTTATTTGGCCGGTCAATGTTCATTGACCCAGAGCACTACAACCCACATAACAAAGAAATTTGGCAAGTTGTTAACGCACCATTATTCCAGTGCGACCCAGAACGTGACGGCACCCATAGTGATGGCACGGTGATGATTAACTTTGCGCAACGCAAAGTTCTGATCGCTGGTATGCGCTATGCAGGCGAAATGAAAAAATCAATGTTCTCCGTGCTTAACTTTTTGCTGCCAGAAAAAGACGTGCTACCAATGCATTGCTCAGCAAATATGGGCGAGTCTAAAGACGTCACACTATTCTTTGGTTTGTCTGGTACAGGAAAAACTACTCTGTCCGCAGACCCATCACGCTTACTGATAGGTGATGACGAACATGGCTGGGGCAAAGGTACCGTGTTCAATTTTGAAGGCGGCTGTTATGCAAAATGTATCGACCTCACGCGGAAGAACGAGCCAGTAATCTTTGATGCCATTCGTTTCGGCGCTATCGTGGAAAACGTCATCATTGATGAAAATCGCGACCCTGATTACACCGATAGCTCTCTTACCGAAAATACTCGGGCTTGTTATCCGCGCAGCAACATTGAAGAGAAAGTACCCGAGAATAGAGCCGGTGAGCCAAGCAACATTATCTTTCTAACTTGTGATGTCAGTGGCGTACTGCCACCGGTTTCATTGCTTAGCAAGGAAGCAGCGGCCTATCATTTCCTTTCAGGCTATACGGCCCAAGTCGGTTCTACCGAAATTGGCTCTACAGAAGCTTACAAAGCGACATTCTCAACTTGTTTTGGCGCACCCTTTTTTCCGCGTCCAGCTGGCGTTTACGCAGATCTGCTGATTAAGCGCATTGAGGAATTTGGTTCACGAGTCTATCTGGTTAACACTGGTTGGACCGGAGGCGGCTACGGTGTGGGAGAGCGTTTTAGTATCCCAACAACAAGAGCGGTTATTGCGGCCATCCAAAACGGTGATCTGGAAAATACCCCGACTCAGAAATTGCCGGGCTTCAACCTAGAAATACCGCTCAAGGTTGCTGGCATAGAAGATCAAATTCTCAATCCGCGCGAGGCCTGGTCAGATAAGGCAGCTTATGACGCTGCTGCTAACTCGCTGGTTGAAAAGTTTGTTGAGAACTTTACGAAGTTCGATGTCAATGCATCAATTATAGAGGCAGGCCCTACCACCTGATAGCCAAACCGACTAGGGCGATTTAAGCGCCTTAGTCGATACAAGCTAGCTGCTTTGCTGGAGCTAAGTTTTGAGAATTCTAAATTCAAAAATTTTGTGCATCTTACAAAGCCCTATTTAAGTCAAAGGGACCTAGTAAGATATGAATTTGGATGCAAAAAAACTTCTACAGCTTAGTGGCGCCAACTCTGGTCTGAGCCTATTGACCCGAGGTATCGAAAAAGAAAGCCTACGCATTTCTTTAGATGGCAGACTCGCCAAGACACGCCACCCACAGGCGCTAGGCTCTGCTCTAACCCACAAAAACATCACAACGGATTTTTCCGAAGCTCAGCTTGAACTGATCACCGGTGTTCATGCTAGCCCTGAAGCATGCCTAGCCGAGTTAGATCGTGTGCATACCTATATCCACAAGAACATAGGCGATGAGCATTTGTGGCCGAGTAGTATGCCTTGCATATTTCCCAGTGAGCACGAGAGCATTCCCCTTGGGCAGTACGGCAGCTCCAATATTGGTCAGGCTAAAACCGTTTATCGTCGAGGTCTTGGACATCGATACGGGCGCCTGATGCAGACTATTTCTGGGATTCACTACAATTTTTCACTGCCAGACGAGCTATGGAATGCACTTGGTGTCCACGATCAAGAGCAACGCACCGATGCCTATTTTGGATTGATACGAAATTTTCGGCGCTGGTCCTGGCTGCTGATCTATTTATTTGGCGCATCACCGGCCGTATGCAGATCTTTTATTCAAAATCTTGATCACCGCCTAGATCCGTTTAACGAGGGAACATACTACCTTCCTTATGCAACAAGTTTGCGTATGGGCCGGCTCGGTTATCAAAGTGACGCCCAAAGCGAAATGCATGTCTCGTACAACTCTTTAGATGCTTACTCTAAATCTATGCGCGAGGGACTAACTAAAACACACTCTGAGTATGCGCAATTTCAGCCAACTGCTGACGGTGAATATCAGCAATTGAACGACTCTATTCTACAAATTGAAAATGAGTTTTACGGTACCATTCGACCCAAACGTACGGCCAGATCTGGGGAGCGCCCCTTAGCCGCTCTAAACAATTGGGGCGTAGAGTATGTTGAAGTCCGGTGTATTGACCTGAATCCATTTGAACCACAGGGTATCAATTTAGAACAAATCCGTTTCATTGATACATTCTTATTGCTATGCCTTTTGGCAGACAGCCCTGAAGATAGTCGCGAAGAAACAGCGCGTATGGACCGCAATCAGGCCGCCGTGGTTGAGAAAGGCCGCGAACCTAATCTTGCACTAGAGCGTGGCGCTAAGACTATTACATTAAGCAATTGGGCCAACGAACTACTGACCCAATGCCAACCCATTAGTGAACTACTAGACACAGCGCACAATAGTAAGGGCTACGGTCAAAGCTTGAGCAAGCAACTGCGCAAAGTAGAGTCTGCACAACAAACCCCTTCAGCAAAAATTCTTGCATCACTCAGCATGCTAGGTTCTTTTTCCAAGTTCTCTTTACAGCAGGCAGAAAAACACCACGAGCATTTCCTCAATACAAAGTTATCTGAGGAGGAGGCACAAGCTTTGACCACAGAAGCTGAGGAGTCGCTAAAGCGGCAGGCGGATATTGAAGCCAATGAAAGTGTGCCTTTCGGCGAGTTTCTCAAAGAGTATATAAAGCTGACTTAAGAGCTATTGCATAGTTATGCAAGCTTGGAATAGAACTCAATCGACTTTGGGACAGAAAATGTTAGCACTGCCTTTCACGGACCTTCTGTGAATTTTTTAGCCCACTGCGTTTTAGCAGATCATGCATCGGTTCATTGGCAAGCCGATGCCCAAACACACCAAGGGCTACTGGCTGGTGCAGTTGTTGCCGATTTCACTAAAGGTCGGATAGATCAAACTTGGCCAAGAGCACTACAAGCCGGGGTACGCTTACACCGAAGGATTGATGCTTTTTCTAATACTCAACAAGGCATTAAGTTGACCTGCGCAAAATTTCCAGCTCAATACAGGCGTTATGCACCAATCTTCGTTGACGTATTAGCAGACTACTTTCTCTCCATTAGTTGGAATGATTTTCACAGCGAAGCAAAAACAACATTTTCAGCCAAGTGTTATGAGGCGTTAACAGCTTATGAAGGTTTTTTGCCAAAAAATGGTCAGCGGTTTTTGCACTATGCCCAAGAAAAAGACCTATTCGCCAATTATGACCAATGGGAAAATATTGAGCGTGGTTTTGGCTCGGTATTACAGCGTTTAAATAAGGCAACTTGGTTTGAAGAGGTTAACGATTGTGCAAAATCCATTAAAACAACAGCGCTACCGGACTTTTACCTTTACTACTCTGAATTAGAGCAACAACTACCAAGTTGGCGCGGACTTTTAGAGCAAAAACCCAGCTAATAAAATCAGCTAATAGAGTCCTATAAGGTCAAAAGACTGGAAAATCTGGCACCAACGCACCATCAAAGCCCTCTTTTACCGCTCAGCAAGCCAATCTGGTACAAACTTCGGTCCACATTTTGCCCCTCTTCGACTACCCTACGCACCCGGAAAATTACTTTTTGAGCGTCAGCCCGTTTTGCCGCTCCCAAAACAAAGGAATTAAAGTGAAAGCGGTATTATGTAAATCCTATGGCCCTGCGGAAAATCTCACTCTTGAAGAAGTGAGCGAGCCCGAGTTAAAGCCCGGCCAAGTTATAGTAGATGTTAAGGCCAGCGCGCTGAATTTCCCTGATGTGCTAATGATAGAGGGAAAATATCAGTCCCAACCAGAATTTCCATTTTCTCCAGGTGGGGAGGTGGCTGGAGTCGTCAGTGCTGTGGCCGCTGATGTAGACCAGTGGAAAGTCGGTGATGAGGTTTTTGGCGGTTCAGGTCACGGCGGCTTTGCGGAAAAAATTGCCATCTCAGCAAAAGGTCTAAAACCAAAACCACAGTCTATGAGTTTTGCTCAAGCTTCTGGTATCAGCACCACCTACGGCACTTCGTACTATGCTCTGAAGCAACGCGCTGATTTACAACCAGGTGAAACATTACTGGTACTGGGTGCAGCGGGCGGTGTTGGCCTAGCTGCCGTAGAATTGGGTAAAGCTATGGGCGCCAGAGTTATAGCAGCGGCGTCCACCGACGAGAAACTAGCCGTCGCTAAAGCGGCCGGAGCAGATGACCTGATCAACTACAGTGACGGCGACCTAAAAGATAAGGTCAAAGCTCTGACCGGTGGTAAGGGCGCCGATGTAATTTACGACCCAGTGGGTGGACCGCTTTTCGATCAGTGTATGCGCTGCGTAAATTGGTATGGCCGCGTGTTAATCGTTGGCTTCGTTGGCGGCGATATTCCTCGCGTGCCAACAAATCTAATTCTGCTGAAGAGCTGCCAAGTGGTCGGCGTATTCTATGGGTCTTTTTCAGCTCGCTTCACCAAAGAAAACGAGCAAAACTTTGCTGAAATAATGACTATGTTTGAGGCTGGCAAAATCAGCCCACTTATCGGTGCAGAGTATGCTCTAGAAGAGTTCGTACAAGCGCTTAATTGTCTGGCCGAAAGAAGGGCCGTTGGAAAAGTAGTGGTTAATATCTGATGTTCGTAACCTGGAAATCTGAGCAGTGGGCGCTGGCAATTTGTATAGTCAGCGGTGGCTTACTTTGTGTTGGTTTATTCATGGAACACGCCATGGGCCTTAGCCCTTGCCCATTGTGCATGATGCAACGGATTTGGCTCTTGCTAGTTGGTCTAATGGCCTATGCAAGCCTTGCACATAGCCCGCGATGGGGAATTTACCCACTGTTGGGCGGCGTCTGCGCCCTTATTGGAAGTGGCTTTTCATTACGTCAAATCTACCTACAAAACTTACCCAAGGATGAGATACCCAGTTGCGGACCTGACTTGAACTATATGATTGAAGCTTTTCCTTTAAGCGATGTACTTGCAGCTATGACATCTGGCACTGGCGACTGCGCTGAAGTGAGCTGGTCATTACTTGGCTTGAGTATTCCAGCTTGGCTGTTTGCAGGCTTTATGGTTCTACTCTTTGGCTGTGTTATGCAAATTCGGCACGGCATCAAATAGATTTTTTGGCTCTAAGGCAACTGACAAATGCTCCGGACTTAGCCGAGAGTGTTCAAGGATAAAAGATGAGCAAAACTACAAAAAAAATATTAGTAGTTAACAGCAAAGGCGGCAGTGGTAAGACAACTATTGCTACCAATCTTGCAGTGGCTTTTGCCAATCAAGGATTGCAAGTTTCACTACTAGATTGCGACCGACAAGCCAGCTGTTTGCACTGGGCCGAAGAGCGAGATGCTCAGGCCCCGCGTGTGAAGACGATTGCGACCTTTGATTCAGCCCAAGCACTTGCCACGCAAGTCACGGAATGCAGTGCTAGCTGCGACGTTATTATAATGGATGCCTCAGGCAGACATACTGACCCAGGTGTCTTTGAAGCTGGATTGAAAGCCAGTGAGCTAGTACTTATTCCTATGCTGGCGTCTTCACTAGACATTAAAGCCGGCGAGCGCTTCGTTACTGACTTATTGACTCATCGAGCTATGCGCGCTGACCCAAAACCGACTGGGGTCATTTATAACCGCGCCCAAACTAACTCGACTAGTCACCAGCGTTTAGAAGATCTCCTACGCTGTCTTGATATTCCAGTAATCGCAGAATTGAAAGATTCCGCAGTGTATGCGAAGGCCGCCCAATACGGCGCTGGAGTAATGGAGATGCGAGAAAATATTGCCGCAAGCAGAGAGTACGATGCTTGGCGAGATATCATGATTTGGATTGATAGAAGAACTGCAGGGCGACGTGAGCTACCCAGGCCTATTCAAGCCGGTAGAAAAATTGGGCGCTCTAAAATCAGCCAGAACAGAGTCTCCTAACAAACCTCACTGAAAATGAGCCTTTGAATTTCTCCGCTGGTTTTTTCGCGAAAACCTTGCGGCGATTTTCGTACCAGCCCAACAAATGCCCGAACCCCTAACTAGGAAAGAAGTAATCCGCCAATGCTGCGTGTACAAGATCTAAAATTCGAGCGCGGTGATGACGTGCTTTTTGCTGGTGTAAACCTTGTCGTCTATCCGGGCCAAAGAGTCGCCGTGGTGGGTCGCAACGGCGTGGGCAAGTCTACTTTCTTTAACTTAGTGCTAAAAAAGTTGGAAGCCAGCGGCGGTGAAGTGGATTTTCCAGAAGATTGGCAACTTGGCTATATGGCCCAAGAAGTGGAGATCAGTGATCGCCCGGCCATTGAGTTTGTAATTGACGGTCACAAAGAACTGCGCAAAACCGAAAAAGCCATTGCTGAAACTGATGACCCAGTAAAGCTTGCAAACCTTTATACGCAATACGATGACCAAGGCGGTTACCAGTCCGAGGCCCGTGCTGGGGAAATTTTATACGGGTTGGGTTTTAGTGACGAAGAAACCACTAAGTCCTACCGAGATTTTTCCGGCGGTTGGCGTATTCGCCTAAATCTCGCACAAGCGTTGATGGCACCCAGCGATATGTTGCTGCTCGATGAGCCTACTAACCACTTAGATCTAGAAGCCATATTATGGCTAGAAAATTGGCTAAAGCGCTTCCAGGGGGCTTTACTGATTATTGCTCACGACAGGGCTTTTCTAGATTCAACCGTGACCCAAGTACTTTATTTGGCAGGCGCTGAAGGCAAATTTTATAAGGGCAACTACACATCATTTGAACGCCAACGTAGCGATGAGTTAGAGCGCGAGCAGGCAATGGCCGTTAAGCACCAAGCCCAAGTCAGCCACATTCAACAGTTTGTTGACAGATTTCGCGCAACCGCGAGTAAAGCAAAGCAGGTACAAAGCCGGATTAAGGCACTTGAGCGCATGCAAACTCAAGCCGCCCTGCACGTTGATTCTGACTATAGGGTCAACTTCAGCAATCCGGATAAGGTTTCCAACCCATTGTTTAGCTTCCGCAAAATGGATCTTGGTTATGGTGACTCTGTCATCCTCAAACAGGTAGGCCAGACTGTGTTACCAGGAGCAAGAATTGGCGTTTTAGGTGCTAACGGTGCGGGTAAATCTACACTACTGAAAGCCATTGTAGGAGATCTAGCACCACTCAACGGGCAGCTCGAAAAAGGTACCCACTCGCACATCGGCTATTTTGCACAGCATCAGCTGGAGTCGCTTGATATGTCTTCTACAGCCTACGAATCTATGATGGAAATTAGGCCAGACTTCAGAGAGCAGCAATGTAGAGACTATCTTGGTGGCTGGGGTTTCAACCTACCGATGATACAAAGACCGATCAAAAGCCTATCAGGGGGAGAAAAAGCCCGTTTTGTAATGGCAATTCTGGCCTCGGAGAAACCCGCAGTACTAGTCTTGGACGAACCGACTAACCACCTCGACCTAGATATGCGTGATGCACTAGCGTTGGCGCTGCAGGCATATACCGGAGCGGTCATTATTGTGGCCCACGATAGAAGTCTTTTAGCCAAGATTGTCGATGAGCTTTGGTTAGTAGAAGATGGTGCTTTGACCACTTATTATGGTGACCTCGAAGATTACACCGCCGCAAGAATTGAAAATGGTTCGGCTAGCGTGGGCGGTAAAGATACTGCAGGCTCCAAGAAAGCCCAGCGCCAAGAACGAGCTGCAGCTAGAGCATCACTAACCGAACTTCGCAAAAGTGTACGCGCTTTTGAAAAGGACATGGAGCGCAGCAACTCTAAGTTGAAAGGTATTGAAGAAATATTGGCAGATCAAAAGACATACGATGAAATGCCCGCTGAGGAACTCAACGACCTTCTTGCAAAAGCAGCAAATCTGCGCAAGCAGGTCGAAAAATCCGAGGAAGGATGGTTAGCTGCCAGTGCTGAGTTAGAAAGTATTTCCTGAACGTTGAGACACTAGACTTAAAACACCCACAAAATAGCTCGTCGCTAGTCATTTGGTTAGCCGAAAACAGGAGTTGGTATGAGAACGTTTCCACAGACCAGAATGCGCCGCAACAGAGAAAAGGATTTTGTCCGCCGTTTAGTTCGAGAAAACCAGCTGAGCGCAGATGATCTAATTTACCCAATGTTTATTATCGACGGCGACAATCAAGCTACAGACATAGCTTCAATGCCTGGCATCCAGCGCCTATCTATCGACCTCGCTGTGCAGGAAGCAAAAATGCTCCATGACCTAGGTCTACCAGCCATTGCACTGTTCCCTAATGTAGACAGCAAAATTCGCTCTCTGGACGGCGCTGAAGCCTACAATCCAAATGGGCTTATTCCACTTGCTGTTCAGGCGATGAAGTCTGCAGTGCCTGAACTAGGCATAATTACTGATGCAGCATTGGATCCTTATACCACCCACGGTCAGGACGGTATTTTGGATGAAGATGGCTACGTAGCGAACGACATTACAGTGGAAGCGTTGTGCAGACAGGCTAATGTTTGTGCAACTGCAGGCGCAGATGTGATTGCACCCTCCGATATGATGGACGGCAGAATTGGCGCAATTCGACAATCACTGGAAACCGCAGCGTTACAAAATACGCGAATAATGGCTTATTCAGCAAAATATGCGTCTTCATACTACGGACCATTTCGCGATGCCGTAGGCTCCACCAAGAGCTTGGGCGGTGGAAGCAAGCAGACCTACCAAATGGATCCAGCAAATTTGGAAGAAGCCATTCACGAAGTGGGCTTGGACATCGATGAAGGTGCTGACATGGTCATGGTAAAGCCTGGCATGCCCTACTTAGATGTACTGCGTCGAGTCAAAGACAAATACCAAGTACCTACTTTCGCTTACCAAGTCAGCGGTGAATACGCTATGCATGCTGGGGCAATTGAACAAGGGTGGCTAGGGCAGGCGGTTATTGGCGAAAGCTTATTATGCTTCAAACGCGCTGGCGCCGACGGTATTTTAAGCTACTTCAGTAAGCAGTGGCTGTTAGACCAGGCTGAGCAAAATTAGCAGGGTACTTGCCTGCAGAGCAAAAATACGTGGACCATTTATCCGTCAAATACGGCTTTTGCGGGACAGGTGTAGTTTATCGGTGCTACAATTTTCTTTTGCAAAATATTAGGAGACGCAGATGAGCGACAATATCGTTCATACAAGTGACGACGGCTTTCAAGAAGACGTTCTTAACTCAGATAAGCCAGTGCTTGTAGATTACTGGGCTGAATGGTGCGGACCGTGCAAAATGATTGCCCCGATCCTAAGTGAGGTTGCAGGTGAATATGCCGATAAAATTAAGGTATGTAAACTGGACATCGACTCTAATCAAGCAACACCACCTAAATACGGCATTCGCGGCATTCCAACACTTATGTTGTTTAAGAATGGCGAAGTGGAAGCTACTAAAGTTGGCGCGCTTTCTAAGTCGCAGCTTCAGGCGTTTTTAGACAGCAATATCTAAAACTTGCACTGACATGTAGCCGAGTCCTGTAGGCGAGTCATGTAGACAAGCCATATAGACAAGTAAGGAAAGAGTGGGGCTGAACTTAGCCCCGCCAAAATGGACCCTCTTAATTTCACTGCTCGTATTAAGTATTACCTAATCAAGTACTCTAATTCTGTGAAAATTCATATCAATTAGGTTGTTTTTACTTCTTGACCCCCAGCCTCAAGTCACTAGACTAGTGCCTGAGAGATGCGAGTAATTTAAGAAATTTAAGATAGTTTGCAGTAACCAGCAGATCCATCTCTCAACGAACCCCCTTTATCTTTATCACGCCTAATTTCCCTGTGCATAATTTGATAACACTCTTTTCTAGTAAAGAGCTAGTAAAGAGCTAGCACAGCGAAAAATTCAACCACCACTACTACGGCTTTCTTACTAATATGGCTATGCACCTTTCAGATTTAAAACGCCAACCTGTTGCAGCACTCATGGAGACCGCTCGCGAAATGGGTTTGGAAAATGTAGGCAGATCCCGCAAACAAGAAGTAATTGCGGCGATAGTGCGCAAACAATCCAAAAATGGCGAAGACATTTACGGCGAAGGAACGTTAGAAATCCTTCAAGACGGTTTTGGATTTTTGCGCTCCCCTGATAGTTCCTACCTAGCTGGCCCAGATGATATCTACGTATCTCCGAGCCAAGTCAGGCGTTTTAATTTGCGTACTGGCGACAGTATCGCTGGAAAAATTCGACCCCCAAAGGATGGCGAGCGGTATTTTGCCCTGCTGAAGGTAGATGAAATTAACTTCAGTGAAAGTACTAACAAAACGCATAAAGTTTTATTCGAAAACCTTACGCCACTCTTTCCGGACGAAAGACTAAAACTCGAACGCGGCAACGGAAGTACAGAAGATTTAACAGCGCGCATCATCGATCTTGTGGCACCCATTGGTAAGGGCCAGAGGGCGTTGATTGTCTCGCCTCCTAAAGCCGGTAAAACCCTGGTACTGCAAAATATTGCGCAATCCATTGCATCAAATAATCCTGAAACAGTACTCATAGTACTACTCATTGACGAGCGTCCAGAAGAAGTAACAGAAATGCAACGTTCGGTGCGCGGCGAAGTAGTCGCATCTACTTTCGATGAACCGCCATCACGACACGTGCAAGTAGCAGAGATGGTCATTGAAAAGGCTAAGCGTTTAGTCGAAAACAAAAAAGACGTTGTTATTTTGCTCGACTCCATTACTCGTTTAGCGCGAGCCTACAACACCATTGTACCCTCATCAGGTAAAGTTCTAACCGGTGGTGTAGACGCCCATGCATTAGAACGTCCAAAGCGCTTTTTTGGTGCAGCAAGAAATATCGAAGAAGGTGGCAGCCTGACTATTGTCGCTACAGCATTGGTAGATACCGGTTCAAAAATGGACGAGGTCATCTACGAAGAGTTCAAGGGAACAGGTAATCAGGAACTGCATCTAGAGAGAAAAATCGCAGAGAAGCGAGTTTATCCAGCGATCAACATACGTAGATCAGCGACACGTCGCGAAGAGCTGTTGATGAGTGAGGAAGAGCTACAACGGGTTTGGATTTTACGTAAGCTACTGCATGATATGGATGACATAGCCGCAATAGAGTTCATCTTAGACAAGCTTAAAGAAACCAAAACTAATGAAGATTTCTTCAACTCGATGAAGCGATAGTCGCTCAGTAAAAAAGCCCAAGCCGGTTAGCATGGCATGGGCTCTAAATTCTTCACAGCGCCTCGCCCTGTCCCACAAAAAGCGCTTGTAGAAAGCTAAACCTTAAGCAAATACTGTAGGGCGCGCTGGGTGTCTCCCAGAGCGTTGCAAATACGGCCCAACTCTCGGTAGATTTCAGCACGAGCTGAGTCACCTTCCTGAGTTTTTCCAAGCGCTGCTTCAAAGTAGTCTCTAGCTAAAGTTAGCTGTCGCTTATTGGTAGCTAGTCTCCCCAAAGCTATCAGTACAACAACATCGTCAGGTTTCTTCTTCAGCAGCTTTTTACCGTAGACAAGCTGCGACTCTAAATCTGGTCCGTGAGTTTTACCATATAATTGTAGCCACTCATCATTCCAAGTATTTGCCAGCGCGTATTCGATAACCGCTACTAGGTCACCTGCATTGCCGTTGGCTGCCAAAACATTTATCCATTCTGACAGTATCGTTGTATTTGCTCGCTCGATCTTGGGTAGAATCTTCAATGCATCAGCAGTATTTGACTCAGCGCTTAAGCGTTTGGCCCAAACTTTCTCAAAGTCCTTATCGAAAAATTTCTTCTTCAATAACTTTTGCCGCTCTAGGACAGGCCAAATATTTTTTATATCTGTTGCGGAGCCCGCATGCAGATAAGCTTTGCAGAGCACTACTAGCTTAGCGTTTGGACACTCTCCGGTCTTATATTGCGGCTCTAGAACATCAATCACCTGAGCGCCTTCGCCGCGATCGATAAGCCAATTCATTGCTATAGATGCAATGCGCTGGCCCTTGTCTCTAGACGAGTCATTAGGTGCGCCATTATGCGAGATTTCCGACACCAACTTGGCTGCGTCTAAGGCACTAGTCTGTACTTCGATATTGCCAAGTTCATAGGCCGCGCGCGCAAGTCCAAGGTTACTCGCAAAGCCAATTTTACCAAGTCGTTTAGCTCTTAAAAAATATTCTTGGGCAGCCACCCAGTCGTCGCGTACTAATGCTAGAACTGCACTTTGCTGCAGTTCCTGACACTCTTTGGTTTTCCGCTGACCGCTCCAACCTATTACCCAGCTGCTACCCCGCCAAAAAGCACGAAATGTAACGTAGAGTAGCCGAAGTAAAACCAATACCGTTAGTAACGCTAGAAGACTCCCCCACAAAGTTGCTTCAGCCCCAAACTCGCCGATACGCACAAGGACATAGCCCGGATCGTTTATCCAATAGGCCACACCCACGAGCGTAAGCAAGACAATAGACATGACTATTAGCAACTTCATTCCCTACCTGCCTCAAGGTTACTCATCATCACCAGCAAACTACTCAAATCGGTTAGTTCCGGCTTTAGCACCAAGGCGGACAGAACTTCAATTTCAGCGAGTAGGTTTTTTGCACCTAGCTCATTGGTGTCAAAATATTCCTCCGCCGTGTGTTTAGCTTGTAAAAGACTAGCTCGGAAAATCTGCTGCTGCCCCTGAAGTAGGGCCAACTGAGCTTGCTCAAGAGATAGTTTTATTCTTAAGTTAGCTAATTTGGCAACCTCCCGGGACGGTAGGAGCTTGGGGAGTTCCTGGCTTTGAGCTTGTTCGGCCAACATACTGATCTTGATGAGGCTCTCTAATCGGTTAAGTATCTGTTGCCACCACGCTTCGCCTTGTTGGGTGTTAGCTGACTGTTTTGACGCAATTATTTTTTGACTTGGAAACCGGTTAGGGACATCGCTTTTAAGGGTTTCCAGCCGTATGTAAGTTGCTTCAAGATCTACAGTGTTTATTCGTTGCAGCGACGCTATATCATCTGCAAGTTTTGCGCGCAGAGCAAAAGGCGCAAATTCTCCAAGGTCTTGGAGAATTTGTTCGGCACTAGCTAACGCTAGTAGAGCCAGCTCGCGATCGCGTTGCATCATCAATCGGCGATTAGCTTCGCGCACAAGATAGCCAGCCTCGGCCAATCGCCATTTCTTTGGTGTGGTTGGCTTACTGGCTGTAACCAACTCTAATCCAGTTTGCAGAGTTTCTTCTGCCTGGCTCAGTCGTTCTTCAATTGTTTCACTTAGCTGATCCTGTGAAGCCATTTGCCGCAGTTCCATCGCGGCTTCAGCACGGGATAGCCGAACTTCTAACGATTCGGATATTGCAGTTCTTGCCGCACTATTTTCAATCATAGCTTTTTCAAGAGGGCTATTTTGAATCAACTGTTGATAAAGAAAACCAGCTAAGGCGATACCACAACCGGCAAGAATAAAGGTCGTAAACAGCGTAAAGCGTGCGAACCAACTCATGGGATTTTTAGCCGATCCAGATCGGGGCTGCACGCCAGCACTCTGACTTGTAGATTGTGCTATCTGCTCTTCACTCATGCTCTATTCTCGCAACTGCCTTCAATAATAATTCGCTACTCATACCACCAGCGTTTACAACTTGAGTGAGTCCAAGCTCCAAACCCAATTCTGCGACGCGGGCCGATGGGACAATAAAACTCACTGCTGGGTTACCACCTACGCTTTGCCAAACTTTTGCCGCTTCTATAAAACCCTGTGCAGAGCCTACCAAAATGATGTCCGCATCGGCGACTTCCTTGTTGGGTACAGCTCTAATCCCTCGCCGGTAGAGTGTGACAGTGGACGTATTACATCGCGTTGCTAGGGACTGTTGAAGTATGTCTCGCCCAGCTTCCCCACAAACTATCCAAACTTGATCATTAGCCTTGATGTTTTGTATTAGAGGGGACGCTAGAAGTCCTTCTGAACTTGCATGCGCGGGCTCCACTACCGCTAACCCAGCTCGCCTTAGAATCTCAGCGGTACTTGGTCCTATGGCGAGGAATTTGCTTGCGCCATAGGCGTCACAATGCAACTGATCTAGGTAATGTAGGGCAGCATGTTGAGACAAAAAAATTAGTAAATCTGGCGTTCTGATATTGTCGGGGGGACTGAACTTTGGCGCAAAAAATTCAATTTCCGTTACGGATTCACAAACACTCGTAAAGCCTCTACGAGAAAGCTGGGAGGCTATCCGCGCGGCACTTGGTTCCGTTAGAGTTATCCAGACTTTCGTCACAATGTCAGCCGCTAATGATTAGTGCTTATCTTGCCTTATGCTGTCTAAAATCTCACCCGCTCCATTGGCTAGAAGCTGTGCAACAGCCTCATCAGCTAAGGCAATTGGATCGCTGCCTGTGACAGTACTGCGCACCAAACTCGCGCCGACCGCATCAGCGACCAAAGCAGACAATTGAATTTGTGTTGCGGAGATATAGTGAGCTGAAGCCGCAACAGGTAAAGCGCAATCTGCACCAAGTCCCGCGCTAATACGCCGTTCCGCTAGCACGCAGGCGTTGGTCTGGGCGTCTAACATCGGCACCAGTAAGTCTTCCATCGGACTACCGGTCAAAATTTCGACCCCTAATGCGCCCTGACCTGGCGCGGGCAAGCATTGTTCTACCGAAAGTGGGTGTAGGTCTTCACGATGCAGTTCTAGACGGGCGAGACCGGCAGCAGCGAGAACAATACCGTCAAACTCGCCGCTATCTAACTTTTCTAATCGAGTGCCAACATTGCCGCGTATCGGCAGTACCTCAAGATCGGGGCGGATAGCCAGCAACTGAGATTTTCGACGCAAACTAGAAGAGCCGATCTTGGCACCGACAGGCAAATCTTCTAGGGGGCCTTTTGAGCTTACAAGGACATCTCGAATATCGTCTCGGAAGGCTATTAGCGGCAAACTAAAGCCCTCGGGCATAATCGCGGGGAGGTCTTTTACCGAATGCACGGCCATATCCGCTCGGCCATCAAGCATTGCTATTTCAAGCTCCTTGATGAACAAACCTTTGCCGCCAATTTCGCTTAACGGAGCGTCAAGCCAGCGATCCCCTTTGGTACTCATACCGACCAGGGTTACTTCAATTTCAGGGTGTGCTGCGAGCAATTGCGTGCGCAAAAATCTAGCCTGCCACAATGCAAGTTTGCTCTCGCGTGTGGCAATTCTAATATTTTTCATAAGGTCCTAATAATTAAAGCCGCCTTATAACTTTGCGGACTCCAGGTAAATGTCGCCGGCTAATATCCACAGTCTCTTCTATATCATTCAACCGGACACCTATTTGCCCAGAGACACTTTTTTCGAGACCCAATATGTGATGCTTAGCCACCAGCGCGTTGCGATGAATGCGCAGAAATATATCCGCAAATTCCTTTTCTAACTCACGCAACGTCTCGTCAATGATAACCTCTCCGCCAGCATGACGCACCGAAACATATTTTTGGTCCGCTCTTAAATAGCGAATATCACTCACATTCACCAACTCAACACCCTTATAGGTTCTTGCGCAAATGTGTGCTCGGCGAGTTTCATCTACCCCATGTAAAGACGCCAGCTGCAAACGATTCAAACGAGTAGAATTATCTAGCGCCGCTATCAAATGCTCTTTTCTCACCGGCTTAAGCAGATATCCTACCGCCTGCAGTTCGAACGCTTTGATTGCGTGTTCTTCAAATGCCGTGCAGAAAACTACCGCTGGCGAATCTTTTTGCCCAAGAAAGTGCCTAGCCGTTTCAATGCCGTCCATCCCCGGCATTCGAATATCCAACAAAACGAGATCTGGACGCAGATCTTCACTGATACGCAGAGCTTCCAAACCAGTTCCTACATCGCCGATTATCTCGTGACGACCATCGCTTTCTAACATTCGGCGCAGCCTATCTCTGGCTAGTGTTTCGTCATCTACTATTAGAATTCGCATACTAACAAGTCTCCATTACTGAGCTATCGGTACTTTGGGGCACCGTAACTTTGTCAAAAACGTGTCCCCTTGCAATGAGGTTTTCAATTCGGCCTTGGACCCATATAGAACCTCCAATCGCGTACGTATATTGGATAGTGCCAAGTTATTACTTTTGCCCTTTACCTTTGATTCGTTCCTCTGCATGTGGTCTTCTGAGCCATAGATCGAACCAAACTTTGGTACTGGATTGATAATAGTGATCTGCATGTCTGCATCAATGTACTCAAGATTGAAATCTATCGTACCCCCCTCAGGGATGGGCTGCACACCGTGATAGATGGCATTCTCCAAAAGTGGTTGAAGGAGCAGTAGGGGTATTTTCGCCGACTCTTTCGTCTCGCTTATGCGCCAGTTCATAGTCAAACGCTCGCCTAGGCGCAGCCCTTCAATGCGAACATAGCGTTTACACAAATCTAACTCATCGTCCAACCGCACAAAGCTGCCTTCTTCTTGCAAGCTCGCGCGAAACAACTCAGATAAATCTTCCACCACTTGCTCAGCGGTTTCAGGATCAGAAGGAATGAGGCTGGCGATGATATTCATACTATTAAACAGAAAATGCGGTCGTATGCGTGATTGCAGCGCCTGTATCTTAGAGTGCAATTCAGACTCTTCTTGGCGCACCAGCTGTTGGCGCAGCACTGTATAACGCAAATAACCGGCTATGCAGAAGAAAATTATGGTAACGCGCCTAGGTAGTAGGTTTTCCGGGCTAGCGTTGTCAGCAAAAACTGCATTCATAGCAAAATGCACGATGGCGACCGTGGCGAACCCAACCAAGAAAAGAATTGCCATCGACACGTGTAAGGAACTGCGCGCAAAAATTCCGTTCAGACCGCGGATTACGATACTGAAAAGTAAGACCGACCAAAGTGCAAAAAGAGTTGGATAGAGGAAATCCAACCAAGTCATTTCTACGCTTAGGGTCCAACCCAATAGACCAAGAAGTAAGCCAAAAATTACAAGCAGGAATAATTTCTGGGGTGCCAGAAGATCTGGAATCGAAAGACGCCTAGTGTCGGCTGCTACTTCAGCTTCGGTACTCAAAATTTATAACCTAATGACATTTTTCTAACCTCTGGCCAACAACCTGACTACTAAATCTTCATTGCTTGGTATACTGCGTGATCCAAACCCCCGATAACAGCAGAAAAGTACAATGGTAAATAAAGCCGATCATTCAGAAAATACAACCGATCAGGGTCTACTGAGGGGTCGATTCAGTGAAGCAACAGACGAGTTCGTTGAAGTGTTCACCGCATCCATCAGTTTTGACCAACGGTTGTATGCAGAAGATATACGTGGCTCTCTTGCACATGCGCAGATGCTATTGAAAATCAAAATACTGACCTCCGGTGAATTCGATCAGATAAAAGGTGGTTTGGAGGCGATAAAAGGCGAAATTGAGAACAATCAAATGAACTGGAGCGTTGCCCTGGAAGATGTTCATATGAATATTGAAAATCGCCTTATTCAGCTAATTGGCGACACAGGGAAAAAATTACACACTGGCCGGTCGCGAAATGATCAGGTAGCCACGGACATACGGCTCTATTTACGCGATGCAATCGATCAAATTTTGGACCTTGAGTCTGCTTTATTACACCGTCTAGCCGACCTTGCGGAACTGCACCACGACACGATCTTGCCAGGATTTACCCATCTACAAGCAGCTCAGCCAATAACATTCGGCCACCATCTCATGGCTTGGTTTGCCATGCTCAATAGAGATCGAAGCCGGTTGATAGACTGCCGTAAGCGCACCAATCAATTACCGCTGGGAGCTGCGGCACTGGCCGGCACGCCCTATAAACCAGACAGAGAGTACATGGCGGAGCTATTAGAGTTCGAGGGTGTTTGCGAAAATTCATTAGATGCGGTGAGCGATCGCGATTTCGCAATCGAGTTTTGTTCTGTAACCGCCCTCACGCTAACGCATATGTCCCGTTGGTGTGAGGAACTAATACTGTGGTCAAGCCAGCAATTTAGCTTTATCGAATTACCCGATAGATTTTGTACCGGTTCTAGCATTATGCCGCAGAAAAAGAATCCGGACGTTCCCGAGCTTATTCGCGGCAAAACGGGTCGAGTGAATGGCAATTTGATCTCAATGTTGACGTTGATGAAGAGCCAGCCTCTGGCCTACAACAAAGACAACCAAGAAGATAAAGAGCCGCTCTTTGACTCAGTTGATACGCTACGAGATTGCCTCACTGCACTGGTGGGACTAGTACCTAATATCATTCCGAATAAGGGAAATATGCGGCATGCTGCGCTGGCTGGTTTCACCACTGCCACTGACCTAGCAGATTACTTGGTTAGAAAAGGCCTACCCTTCAGAGATGCCCATGAAGTTGTGGGTGAGGCTGTACAACGAGCGATAGAACTCGGAAAACCACTAGAGGCTCTGTCAATCACAGAATTGGCCGGTGGTACGTCAGATATTATTGACGAAGATGTCTATGAGGTACTTTCATTGACAGGATCAGTGGCGGCGCGAGATCACTTGGGAGGCACGGCGCCAGCACAGGTACTTAAAGCTATCGCAAAGGCGCGCGAGCACATTTAGCACAGTAATCAAAATCTGGCCGGACCGATCTACTTCAAAGGCATGAGCGTTCAACGCACACCAATTGAAGCTCATGTACGCAAAAATTAGGGATAAAGAATATGAAGTGGATCATTTTGGCTTACCTATCAGGGGTAGTTGTAACTTGCGGACAAAAGGGTCCCCTGCAGTTACCGGCAGCCGAAGCGCTCGAACATTACTCAACTCCATCAAGCCCAAATATCTTGGGATCAACCGTAAGGATTATGACTCCGTGACTTCAGGAACTTCTCCGCTCGAGTTTAATGCTGCAAAATATTCGCAAGGCGAGCTGTGTATTGAACAAATGCCGTTGAGTAAAATTGCCGACAGTGTAGGCACTCCCGCCTATGTCTATTCAAAAAGTTATTTAACCGAACAATATCAACTGCTGACCAACGCTCTAGCACAAACGCCGCACCGCATACATTACTCAGTAAAAGCTAACTCCAATCTGGCAATTCTCGCGCTATTCAAATCACTTGGCGCAGGCTTCGACATTGTTTCCGCTGGAGAGCTAAGCCGGGTCTTAGCGGTAGGCGGCGACCCTGAATCTGTAATTTTTTCCGGAGTGGGCAAGTCAACTGAAGAAATCAACTTTGCTCTGAAAGCTGGCATTGGCTGCTTCAACGTTGAAAGCCGTAGCGAGCTATTGCGCATCATGGCGCAAGCAGAACTTCTCGGGCGCATTGCCAATGTTGCTATCAGAGTGAATCCTAATGTGGATGCAAAAACTCACCCCTACATTGCGACCGGACTGAAAGAAAATAAGTTTGGGGTAACCAAGGATGAAGCGTTGGCCCTTTACCTACTAGCGGCAGAACATCCGGCCATTAATCTTACAGGCATTGACTGCCACATTGGGTCGCAAATCAATGAAGCAGAGCCTTTGTTACAGGCCCTTACTAGTGTTTTGGAACTGCGCGACGCTTTAGAAAGACATGGTATCGAGCTCGAACATATCGATATCGGTGGGGGCTTTGGCGTACGCTATCAGGACGAGTCGCCGCTTGATATAGAAGCTTGGGGTGCCAGTGTTGGGCAAATTTTGGGTGGTAGAGATTTGCAACTGCGTATTGAGCCGGGGCGCTTCCTCACGGCAAATGCGGGTGTACTACTCACCAGAGTTGAGTACCTTAAGGCCTCCGACGAACCTGAGAATAAAAACTTCGCAGTAGTAGACGCAGCAATGAACGACTTACTTAGACCGTCCCTATATCAGGCATGGCATGAAGTATTACCTGTGAGGCAATCATCGGATGCGCAAACTCTTAAGTGGGATATTGTCGGGCCAATTTGCGAGTCTGGAGATTTTCTAGCTAAACAAAGATCCTTGGCGCTAGCCGAGGAGGACTTAGTGGCGGTGCTTTCTATTGGCGCATACGGTGCGGTACTTGCCTCTAACTACAACACTCGAGGCAGAGCGCCAGAAGTGTTAGTAGACGGCAGCGAATTCAAAGTGGTTAGACGCAGAGAGACTATTCAAGATCAATTGCGGCTAGAACTAGAACAAGCAGACCACTAGAATGAAAAGGTCTTAGGCAGTTAAACCCAACGAGGCAACGGTTTTGAACACCGCGCGTACTTTTTACAAAATGCATAGCTTAGGTAACGACTTCCTAGTCTTGGACTGTGTCAGCAGCCCACAGGAAATAGATGCTAACTTAGTACGCTCATGGTCTGATCGAAAAAGGGGTATAGGTTTCGATCAACTACTGGTCATCGCGCCACCCACGATAGCGCATGCTGACTTTGATTATGAAATTTATAATGCTGACGGCAGCCCAGCGCAACAATGTGGGAACGGTACGCGCTGTGTAGCTTTTCTTGCACATCACTTGGCGCTGAGCAAAAGTAAACATCTAGTCTGGAATTCTGCAGCTGGCATGATTGAAACCACCCTGCAAAGTTCGCAGCTGATTGAAACCTTGATGACCGTGCCGGTACTAGAGCACTCGCTAATTCCATTTAGTGGCAATACTGATCAGCTTAGTGAAGATATTTCTGTGTGCGGACAGACCTTTAATGTCACCCCCGTTTCCATGGGCAATCCACACGGCGTAATTTTTGTCGATACTTTAGTAGGCCTTGACGTAGAACAAATTGGCGGAGAATTGACCGCTCATGAAGTTTTCCCAGAGCGGGCTAATATCGGTTTTTGCCAGGTGGTGGACGAGCACTTTATACGGTTGCGTGTGTATGAGCGCGGCGTCGGTGAAACTCAGGCCTGTGGTACTGGTGCCTGCGCAGCAGTGGTTGCCGCAAATCTAAACGGCCTTGTTAGTGGTCGAGTAAAAGTATCTTTGCCAGGTGGTAAGTTACGCATACATTGGTCAGGAGAGGGCCATCAAGTGGTCATGCTCGGCGATGCAAACCTTGTACATCGCGGCGAAATTGTAAAGGAGAGCTAGTTCATGCACTTACATAATGATAACGACGATGTGAAAGACACGGTCAACGAGCAGGAAATACTTGATTACCTGCGTAAACACCCGGACTTTTTTCAACGTCATGTGACAGCACTATCAGAACTAAATTTGCCTCACGAATCTGGCACTGCGGTTTCTTTAGTAGAGCGACAAATTGATATTCTGCGCGAGCGCAATGTAGCAATGCGCCGACGTATGAATGAACTATTACATGCAGCGCGAGCCAACGACGAGATTTTTGCTAAAACCCGCTCATTAAACTTGGCGTTACTCGAGGTGAATTCTTGGCATGAGCTAAATGAAGTGTTGGCCACACACGTACTCGTAGACTTCGAGGCAGACTTCGTTTGCGCGCATATATTAGAAGCAGATTTGGCATTATCGCTGGACCATATTCAACACCACTTCAATGAGCTGCCATTCTCACATCTACAAAATAGTAATGACGCTGCATGCACGGCACTACGTCAAAGCGAGTTAGAAAAAATGTTCCCAATGTCAGACCATGACGAGTCAGGTAGCGCAGTTATCTTGGCTCTGAACCTTAAGAAGGGAGCTGGTGCATTATGCATTGGCAGCAGAGATGCTAATCGTTTTTCGAAAGAGATGGATACGCTGTTTGTTAAGTATATTGCCGACATTTTGGGCAAAGTAATGAACCGTCTCGCCGACTAATGCCTGAGTTACAACCTCTTGCCGAACAATACCTTCGCCATCTCAGCGTGGTGCGTAATTGCTCGACACATACATTGAATGCCTATAAGCGCGAGATTGCAAGATTTGCACAATTTCTGGAAAAACCGCTATCAGAGGCTACGCCCCAAGACGTTACTGTATTCATCTCCAATTTACGCCACAAGGATTTGAGTACTAAAAGTATCCAGCGTAATTTGTCTGCCATAAGAAGTTTTTATACCTATTTGGTTGATCAAGAAGTAATAAGTACAAACCCAGCTAGCATAGCCAAATCACCTAAAGTGAAACGCCGCTTACCCAAAGTACTAGATACAGACCAAGCCGCTCGTCTGTTGGATTTTCAGCCGACAAATGCAAAAGAAAAACGCGACAAAGCTATTATTGAATTGCTGTATGGGAGTGGATTGCGTTTGATGGAGGTAGTGGGTTTATCCATTCAAGATATAGAATTACAGAGCGGTTTTGTTACTGTATTGGGTAAAGGTAATAAAACCCGTCAGGTTCCACTGGGTCGTTTGTGTATTACCGCCTTGAGGGATTGGTTATTGGAACATCCTGCTCCAACAGCAGGTGCTGCACTATTTCCGAGTAAAAACGGCGGCCCCATTAGCCCAAGAACAATACAGAAACGGGTCAAAGATATTGCCGTTATGCAATTAGGCGATAACAGTTTGCACCCTCACATGCTGCGCCATAGCTACGCTACCCACATGCTGGAATCCTCCGGAGATCTAAGAGGTATTCAGGAGCTACTGGGACACAATGATATTTCTACAACACAAATTTATACCCACCTAGACTTTCAACATTTGGCCAATGTCTACGACCAAGCCCACCCACGAGCTAAAACCAAACGCGATGCCGACTGAAAAAGTCTAAATCCAATAAAAAATATGAGCCGCATGAGCACACAAACCACAAAGATAGAAGTCGTTACATTGGATTTAGATAATACTTTGTGGGACGTTGAGCGCACAATCATTAAGGCCGAAAGTGACATGCGCCAATGGATGTTCGAGCACATTCCAGATGCCTTAGAGCTTTACAAATCCGGTGCCGCCTCTGAATTTCGTACTCAAGTTGTGGCAGACAACCCGACGAAAGTTCACGACCTTTCTTTTCTTCGCATTGAAGTCCTTTGCAAAATTATTACCGCAGCGGGCATTTCCGTTGCGCAATCTAGAGATTTCGCCGAAAAAGCATTTGCGATATTTTTTAGGGGTCGCAACGAAGTGGCCTTTTTCCCTGGCGCACTAGAGATGCTTAATGTGCTTGCACAACAATACACGCTATTTGCACTCACAAACGGTAACGCAGACGTAGAAAAAGTGGGCATCGCCCACTTTTTGGCGGGCGCGGTTTCCAGCGCGGATGTTGGTGCGAGCAAGCCTGACCCGCTAATGTTTACAACTGTATTAGAGAAAGCTGGTGTGGCGCCGGAGCAGTGTATACATGTGGGAGATCACCTAACAGATGACATATATGGCGCGAACAATGTAGGCATGCACACGCTATGGGTAAATTTAACCGACCAAATACGCGAAAAAGATCAGGTCAAAGCTGATATTGAAGTGAATAGTCTACAAGCATTATCTCCTGCTTTAGAGGCCTATCAACTGACACTCTAAGCAGCCCTAGCCGCCTGCCGTCTACTCAAGATCAAACGCCTACACCCGAGCAGCCAAGTATTCTTTCACAGCTTCAATATTTGCATCAACATGCCCCTTGCGCACAGGCAAGCCGGATAACGCTTCTAAAGAGGGGTGGGTAGGCGTTACACCGGTCGCTTCAATCACCGCATCAGGGAATTTTGCAGGGTGGGCGGTGGCCACGCATATCCTTGGCGCACTTACGCCGGCATTCTGGGCTTTGCTCGCAGCATAACCAACAGCGGTATGGGGATCTAAGATATAGTCGTAATTGGCTTGTCCATCGGCCATTGCTGCTAACGTTTCATCTCGATTTACTGCAACCGCGGTGAACAATTCATCAGTAGGCGCACCGCCAATACTGGCCTTACCTGTAGCATTAAACTCAGCCATGAATGCACACAACTTTGTGCTGTCTTGATCGAAGTAAAAGTAGAGAAAGCGTTCGAAGTTGCTGGCAACCTGAATATCCATAGCGGGCGACAACGTTTGGTGGACTGCGCCACGAGAATACTCGCCAGTTTGAAAAAAGCGCGCCAAGATGTCGTTTTCATTTGTCGCCAACAGAAGATTGGCAATTGGGAATCCCATACGATGGGCAAGATACGCAGCAAAAACGTTACCAAAGTTGCCCGTGGGAACTGCAAAGTTTGCCGGTTGCCCCGTACGCAAACTTGCATAGGCGTAGTAAACAATCTGTGCCATGACTCTTGCCCAGTTAACAGAGTTAACAGCGCCTAAATCATACTTAGCTTTAAATTCGGCATCTGCAAAAATTGTTTTCATCAGACTCTGACAGTCATCAAAGCTACCATCTACAGATATGCAATGGACGTTGGCATCAGCAACGGTAGTCATTTGTAATTCTTGTAATGGGCTGATACGTCCATTTGGATACAGAATAAAAATATCTACATTCTTCTGTCCGCGCACGCCGGCTATCGCCGCGCTACCAGTGTCACCACTAGTCGCGCCCAAAATATTTAGCTTTTGACCGCGCTCACTAAGCACATGCTCAAACAGCTTGCCTAGTAGTTGTAGCGCGACATCCTTAAAAGCAAGGGTAGGGCCATGAAACAGTTCTAAAACCACCATATCGTCCAACTGCTTCCAACCAACAACATCGGGATGGTCAAAAGTCGCGTAGGATTCCTCAATCAACCTGTTCAGAACACCAGGCTCAATATCGTCAATAAACATCGGCAAGATTTTTTGCGCCAACTCAACAAATCCAAGATTTCGCCAAGTTTGCAGGTGTGGACGAACATCAGGAATAGATTCAGGCACGAGTAACCCGCTGTCGGACGCTAGTCCCATGAGTAGCGCATCGGTAAATCCAATACCGCTCACTTGCCCTCTGGTGCTCTTATATTTCATATTGCATTGTACTGTTAAACAGGGTGCCTATCTTAAACTCTCCTTCAACTTATGGAACCTTTTGCTTAACAACAGGCAAAAAAAAGCCGCCCAAAGGCGGCTTTTTCAGTTTGCACCGTTAGCTAATAAGCTACTTGCTAAACTCTGGGTAGGCGACAATACCGATTTCGGCTTTGTCAGCACCAATTAGTTCATCTTCTTCAGAAAGACGTATGCCCATGATCAGTTTGATTACAAACCAAACGACTAATGCGGCGACAAAGGTAAAGCCAAAGATGGCGCCCAAACCGGTTAACTGACCAGTAAGCGTCGCATCATCAGAGGTGATCAATACGGCCATCAAACCCCAGATACCACATGTACCGTGCACTGATATTGCACCAACGGGATCATCGATCTTGATTTTGTCTAAACCAACAATTGAGAGCACTACAATTATGCCGCCAACTGCACCAATGAGCATTGATTCTAAGTTAGTACCGGACAATGGTTCAGCAGTAATCGATACCAGCCCTGCCAAAGCACCGTTAAGTGCCATGGTTAAGTCTGCCTTACCGAAGATAATGGTGGCGAGTACCAGCGCCGCAACCAAACCGCCAGCAGCAGCCATATTTGTATTCACAAATACTTGAGCTACGGCATTTGCTTCATCAATGTTACTGAGCTTTAACTCAGAGCCACCATTGAATCCAAACCAGCCAAACCAAAGTATAAACATACCCAGGGTTGCTAAAGGCATATTTGACCCTTGGATAGGGTTAATTTCACCGTTAGGTCCATACTTGCCACTACGAGGTCCAAGTAAAAGTACGCCAGCTAATGCCGCCGCCGCACCACACATGTGCACAATACCGGAGCCAGCAAAGTCAACGAAACCTGCATCTGACAAGAAACCACCGCCCCAGGACCAGCTACCCTGCATTGGGTAAATAAAGCCAGTCATAACTACTGCAAAGAGTAAAAAGGCCCAAAGCTTCATGCGCTCAGCTACCGCACCCGAAATAATAGACATTGCTGTTGCAACAAAGACAACCTGAAAGAAAAAGTCTGAACGTGCGGAATAGTATGTATCACCACCCGAGGCCAGTACTTCATCAACGGTATTTTCAGCGCCTAACAGTAATCCATCACCGCCATACATAATGTTATAACCAACGACCAAATACATTATAGAGGCGATTGAAAACAGCGCCACGTTTTTGGTTAAGATTTCAGAGGTGTTTTTCGAACGCACCATGCCAGCCTCTAACATGGCAAAGCCGGGTGCCATAAACATCACAAGGACACCCATCACTAAAAAGTAGAACGTATCTACCGCATATGCTAATTGAACAAGATCTTCCACAATCAATACTCCAAATTTGGTTTAAAGCTATACAGCTCCTGAACCGGTTTCGCCGGTACGAATACGTACAGCCTCTTCTAAAGCGGTGACAAAAATCTTGCCGTCGCCAACCTTGCCTGTATTAGCAGATTTGCTAATGGCTTCTATTGCCTGGTCTAAAAGACCATCATCGATTGCTGCCTCAATTTTCACCTTCGGTAGAAAATCAACTACATATTCAGCACCGCGGTACAATTCGGTATGACCTTTTTGCCGCCCGAACCCTTTTACCTCAGTGACTGTCATGCCCTGAACCCCTACTTCTGACAGTGCTTCACGCACGTCATCCAACTTGAACGGTTTTATAATCGCCGTAATTAATTTCATCTTATTCTCCTAAGCTTCTGGGACACGCCTGTTGTATTCGTCAACCGGCAGAGAGATCTGTTGTGGAAGATCAAATGCGTTAAACGCATCCCTGAATTTTCTACGAATCAGAACCATTTAGATACCTTCTGTGTGAACAGAAATGACATCCGCTATTTTTACTATCCTTAACTTTTAACTTACTTAAGTAATAGCAAGATGCGTGCCTAGTTCTTATTTTTTTGCTTTAGGCAAAATCAAACTGTGAAAAAACCCGCCGCTAATGTCCGTGAGTAAGGCATACAGAGGGTAAATGGGCAGTGCTAGAGGATTTAGGAGCGCCGAGTTAAGACCGAACAGTGCTTAACTGGCAGGCAACGAAGTTAAACACTTCGCCTAAACGCACCTTAGTAGTGCGAAGTTACAATTGGTAGGACAAAGGCGCACCTGTAAAAGGCAGAATGGCCATTTGCGAGAAAATGCAAGTGAGTTTAGATAGTGGTTAAGAAGATACTTCAAACTGGAGGCTACAAACGAAACCGTAAACAACACTTTAGAAGCAAAAACCTCTAACATTAAAATCCAACAGCAATTACAACATTCCAATTATAACACTCCAATTATAATATGGAGTAACGAGTAAACTATTATGACCGCCAAAGACCCATTAGGTGCCTTATTCGAAATCTTGAAAAGCCAGTTACCTCAGGCATCGCTGTTAGAAGTGCAGGAGAAAGTGAATCAACTTTTTAGCCACTTAGAATTGGTGCCAAAAAAGGATTTCGAAGCACACCGCGATGTGCTGGAAACGCTAAAACAGCAGGTACAAGACTTAGAGCAGCGCTTGAAAACTCTTGAACAGCCTAACGAGAATGGCCAGTAACAAACATGTTGGCAGTGGGACCCATATTCAGCCGCATCCCAATCGGCCTGAATGCCCACAGCATTTCTATTGAATGTCATATAGCACCGGGATTACCGGGCACGACCATAGTTGGCCTTGCTGAAGGTGCCGTAAAAGAATCTAGAGATCGTGTTAAGAGTGCCCTAAGGAATAATGGCTTCAACTATCCAAACGGCCATGTCATTATCAATTTGGCCCCAGGCAACCTTGCGAAAAGTGGGGCAGGTTTTGATCTACCCATTGCCTTAGCTATTCTCCAAGCAAGCGGTCAAGTCACAATACCAAATGTGGAAAACACTGAATTCATCGGCGAACTTGGATTATTCGGTGAGTTACGAGGTATCAATGGAATCCTAACCTGCGCATTAGCCAGTACCAAAGCAAATAGAGCTCTAATATTACCTGAGGAAAATGAACAGGAAGCCAGCCTAGTTAAAACCGGTAGGCTGCTAGTAGCGCCAAACCTTGCTGAGTTGGCAAAGTATCTTAATGGCCAGGCTACGGGTGCGGTCAGAACTCCAATAGATACAAGACGAAAAAGCCCACCAATTGCAGCGACCAACTACGCACAAATTGTTGGCCAGCTAAACGCAAAAAGAGGTCTCTTAATAGCCGCTGCAGGCGGTCATCACTTAATTATGCTCGGTCCGCCCGGTGCTGGAAAAACCATGTTGGCTCGGAGTTTCGTTGAGTTATTACCAAAGCTCAAGGACCAACCCTCTCTAGAAGTAGCCACCATCTATTCAAGCATTGGATTGGAACGCGCTGACCACACCGTAGTGCCTTTCCGTGATCCTCACCACTCCATTAGTAGCGTGGCCATGGTCGGTGGAGGCCAGCGGCCCCAACCTGGAGAAGTTGCACTGGCGCACAAAGGCGTATTGTTTCTAGACGAGTTACCGCACTTCAAACCAGCAACACTTGATCTGCTCAGAGAGCCTATAGAAACCGGTTACGCAGTCATCGCTCGCGCCAAATACCGAGTGTCATTTCCCTGTGAGTTTCAATTAATTGCGGCAATGAACCCCTGCCCAGCCGGTCGCTCCTGTAAGGAAGACGGATGCCGCTGCGGGCCTAGCCAACAACAAAAATATCGAAGCCGTGTTTCAGGCCCCTTACTGGATAGAATTGACCTGCATATTCAAGTACCAGAGTTAGATCAGATTTTATTAGCGAAGCTACAAAAGCACAGTAATCCGACAACCAACCCTCTCCCAGAACTTAAAAGCTTGGTGAGCGCCTCAATGGACATACAACTAAAACGACAAGGGTGCCTAAACGTCAAACTTTCGGGTAAGGCTTTAGACAAGGAAATTACTCAGGCAAGGCTTTCAGAGGGCTTTCTACACACCGCTATTGAAAAGTTTCATTTATCAGCGCGCAGTTATCACAAGGTATGGCGTATTGCTCGGACTTTGGCAGATTTGGATGCAAAGCAAAATATTGCCGAACCGCATTTCTTAGAGGCGCTGAATTTTCGCAGCGTAAATTGGGAAGCTGACAAACTCTAGAATATTTGGCTTGGCAATAGCGCAAAAATCTCTGATAGAGCAAGAACTATCCAAGGCTTCGCTTATGGGCAATGTGCTAGTAACAAAGCTCTAGTTATGCGGAAATAAAAAAGGCTCCCGAAGGAGCCCTTCTAAGAGTACTGGCTCTATTTAGAAACTTTTGCCGATAGAGAAAGTAATCGCTTCACCTGCTGCGTCTCCGGTGCCTTCCAGTTCATCACTTGGGAAGATCAAAGCAACGCCAAGATCGATTTCCGCGACAGTTGTACCGTAGCCTACTTCAAAGTAATCACCGTCGAACTCATCGCCAAAAGAGCCGTAGGTGCCATAGAAGCCAGCGCCGAGATCAATAGTTACATCGATAAAGTCATAATCGGTGCCACCGTTGCCATCCCATTCGCCAACTGAATAGCCAACACTTACTGGGCCATAGCCAACGCTCAAGTTTACTTCTTCGTAGGTTTCGTCAAAGTCACCGGTATAGTAGTAACCGGTAAAGCCAACGCCATAGGTGAAATCACCTACTTCGCCGCCATAACCCAAATAACCGTCCACTTCTAATCCATCACCTACGTCAGCAGTCCATGCTCCAGCATAAAAACCGTTCTGCTCATAATCTATCCCTGCGCTTGCAGAAGAATTCTTTTGGTAGATACCTCTGTAGTAGTACTCAGACACAACCCCAACGTTATAAGAAACATCGGCGTTCGCCACACCAGATGTTAGTAACGAACCGGAAACCAGTGCACTGACTGATAAGAGTTTTGCTATTGTTTTCATTGTCTCTCCTGACATATTGGAACCTTAGTTTTAAATTATTCTCTTTGAGAATCATTATGAACTAACTCATTGCAATAAGAGGGCCAATTCACAATAAGGGGGTATTTTTTTTCAATTAGGTAGTAATCCGGGTGAGAAGCCGCGCCATACCGTTGGTTCCCACAACAATTTCCAAACGCTTTTCCCATCCTCTGGTTAAAGGCCATAGTTCTTGCACATGATTGGTGCGCTAATCCAAAATCAATGCGCAGTGCGCCCATCTTTTGTGCGACCCACTAACTTAGAGCGAGCAGCTAACTAAGACCAAAAGAAAAATACTCGCATAACCCAAAACCCACTAGAAAAGAAGCGGACGTATATAGGGAGGGGGAAGGGAAAAGAAGAGAAGAGAAGCAAGCCTTAGCGGAACAATCTGTTCTCGCCAAGGCGTACTGGCCTGCCTACATAGCTAAAGAGTTTTAGCGAGCTGCATCTAAAATATAAGTTACTGCACCGGCTAGCTCATCATCTGAACAGCTCATGCAGGTTCCTTTTGCTGGCATCGCACCAATGCCATTGAGTGTGCTGGCCATAAGCACTTCCATACCTTTAGCTGCGCGGGGGGCCCACGCATCGGTATCTGCAAAAAGCGGTGCGCCGCCAACACCATTTGCATGGCACACGGAACAATACTGGCCATAAACCTCTTCACCAGACAACGGCGCTTTAACTAAAGCTTCGCTTGGCATTGCAGTGGCGACTACTCTACTCAAATTGCCGTGAGGTGCTAGACGAGCACTAATTTCATCATCGGTGCCTGGTGGTACCGCACTTGCGGTTAGTCCAAAGATTACAAGGGCAGTTAAAATCACTGTTGAAAAACTCAGTCTCAAAGGAGGTCTCCTAATTACTTTTTGATAAATTTTTAAAGTCTGAAGCGGTGCAATCGGCGCGCAGTATATCCCTATGGACGGGTCGCGTCGAACAGCTCTCGGCCTATCAGCATGCGTCGTATCTCACTGGTGCCCGCACCAATTTCGTAGAGTTTCGCGTCGCGCAATAGTCTAGCCGCTGGATAATCATTGATGTAGCCATTTCCGCCTAACGCTTGAACAGCTTGCAAGGCATGTTGGGTAGCTTTCTCAGCGGCGTATAAAATGCAGCCAGCGGCATCAAATCGAGTAGTGCGCTGATTATCACAGGCAACGGCAACGGCATAAACATAAGATCTTGCGGCATTCATTTCTGTGTACATGTCCGCAACTTTCCCCTGCATTAGCTGGAACTCACCAATGGACTGGCCAAACTGTTTACGCTCGTGCATATAAGGCATCACAACATCTAAGCAATTACGCATAATTCCCAAGGGTCCGCCAGCAAGCACAACGCGCTCATAATCAAGCCCGCTCATCAAAATCCCAACACCTTGGCCTACATTGCCAAGTACCTGTGTTTTCGGTACTCGACAATCCTCAAAAATAAGCTCCGCGGTGTCCGATCCGCGCATACCCATTTTGTCGAGTTTTGTACCGGTACTAAAACCTTGCATAGTCTTTTCAATAAGGAAGGCGGTTATACCTTTAGAACCTGCATCGGGGTTGACCGTGGCGTAAACCACCAGAACATCCGCGCCGGGGCCATTGGTAATCCACATCTTGGTGCCATTCAAAACGTAATCATCGCCATCTTCCACAGCCCGCAAACCCAAGCTGACTACGTCCGAACCCGAATTGTGTTCGCTCATGGCCAAGGCACCGAGAAACTCCCCTGAAACAAGCTTGGGTAAATAGATGTTTTTCTGAACCTCAGAGCCATAGCGAGCAATCTGATTAACACAGAGATTTGAGTGCGCGCCATAAGACAGTCCGACAGAAGCCGAAGCTCTACTGATTTCCTCCATAACAACGGTATGGGCCAAATACCCCATATCTACGCCGCCATAGGCAGGGTCTACTGTCATACCAAGAACACCCAGATCGCCTAATTTGGTCCAAAGATCGCGAGGGAATTCATTGGTTTTATCAATCTCGGCGGCTCGAGGCGCTAACTCTTTGGCACAAAAATTGGCTACGACATCGCGCAGTTGTTGAACTGTTTCGCCAAAACCAAAATCAAAATCAGGCAGTGCACTCATGACCATATTCCGTACAAACTAGGTTCCGGATAATACCGTATTCGTCTCGCCATTGGCGTTCTTTGAGGAAAATTACCTAGACAAAAGTATCTTCAGAAGCAGTACACTGCCCATGAAATTCTGTACTCGACATAAAGAGGATTAGCATGGCTGGGAATTTGGACCGTTTGCTGGCAAACAACAAAGCTTGGGCAAAACAGGTGATTGATGAAGATCCAGAGTTTTTTGCAAGACTGGCTAAACAACAAAAACCGGAATATTTGTGGATAGGTTGTTCCGACAGTAGGGTCCCGGCCAATCAAATCAGTGGGTTGTTGCCTGGAGAAGTTTTTGTACACCGCAATGTGGCCAATATTGTCACGCATACTGACCTTAACTGCGTAAGCGTCATCGAATATGCGGTGAAGGTTCTAAAAGTACGGCACATCATTGTTTGCGGTCACTACCAGTGCGGAGGGGTCAAAGCTGCTATGGAAGGTAACGCCGAGGGTAATGTACACCAGTGGCTTACCGGTGTTAGAGCTTTATGGAATAACCACAAAGAACGGTTGCAGTCGCTTAGCCCTGACCATGCATTAACTGAGCTATGCGAACTCAACGTTGCCTTACAGATGACTAGCGTTTGTAAAATGGACGCAATCAAACAAGCTTGGCAATCAGATCAACCACTCAGCGTCCACGGCTGGATCTACGCCATTGAAGATGGCCTGCTAAAAGATTTAGGCACCACTGTAAGCAATGAAGCAGAGTACGCGAAATTACTAACGCCTTAATCAGCAGGTTGTATTTGGGTTCCAGCTACATAGTCATGCAGGCAACGCCTGTCTTTACCGATAAGAAATACCCAATCCAATAACACTAGGTACCAAAAACCAATGAGGGCTGCATGGGGTAATCCAAAAAACAACGCTCGCAGAAAAATCAACTTCCATAAATCAGCTTTCTGCTGGGTTTGGAAATTGACAACTTTTAGCCTCAGAAAATATTTGCCTAGAGTCTGGCCTCGGTGCCACAGCAGCCAACCATTGAGTATTAGGTAACTTGCCACACCAAGGAAAAATACTCTTATATACGGAAAGCCGTCTGCATACGCCACCGCGCTTTCCAATGCACCAGTCACCAGCATCAAAAACAGCGCGAAGGTGGGAACAAGAACGATATCAATGGCGTTGGCAACAGCCCTAGCCCAAATCCTTGCTGTTGATTGGGGTACCTCACTCACTAGATTGTTCTCCTTGGGTTTGGCTAGCGTCATCGCCTACTAGTTGGAAAACTAACAGCGCATTACCCGGCTGCATGCTTACGCCACCATATCCCGAGGCAACTATGAGCAGGTCATCAACAAGCAGTGGCCCGTGTGAGTCGATGCTCGCTCCCGTTGCGGGAACGTCATTTACGCTTGCAAACGTTTGCGCTGTATCAAATTGCCAAAGTACAGTGCCGTCTTGCGCACTATAAGCAGCAATACCACCAGCCAGATCACCTGCAATCACCAAGCCCTGAGCAGCAACAATACCGGCAGATAAACCAGGCCAAAATCCATCAATGGCTTGGATGTCTTGAAGATTTTTCCAGCGCACTGAGCCGTCGTCTACGTTAAGGGCAAACATGCCTGGCACGGGTGGTAGGTCAGAGTGCCCTCCGCTGGGGAAGTCGCTTATTGGGATATATAAAAGACCAGCTTGCTCGTCTGCCGCGATACCCCAATGAATGCCGCCGAGATAACCGCCTTGGCCCAGCTGTTTACTCCAGAACACCTCGCCTGTGAAGGGGTCCATAGCATGCACATGGCCGGATTTCTGACCTGCATACAAACCCGTTGCACCTGAACTGTTCTTCACAATCAATGGAGGCGCACCGAAATCTAAATCTGGACCGGGAGCGTCTGGGCAGTTTGGACCACCAATCACGCAGCCCATGTTGAACGTGTCCCCTGCAGTGAACTGTCTGACCCAGCGACGCTCTCCCGTGGCGGCATCTACAGCAAAAATTGCATCACTAGTGAGGGTTGCTGGCTCAGTGTAATTTTCGCCAGTACCGTAAAATAGTAAGCCACTTTCGGCATGGTAAGTCGGCGCACTCCACACAGGTACACCGCTAGGCCCCCACTCTTCTACAAAAACAAAGTGCCTACCTATAACTTGGGCAGGTTCTTCGATGGTGGGTAAATACCAGAGTTGTTCACCAGTACTTGCATCAAACGCTGCCATGCCGCCGCTACTGGTACAACAGCCGTAAAAAGGGTTCATGCTTAGGCCAATTTCTTGACTAGAGATTGGCACAAAGATTTTTCCTTCGGCAAGTATAGGCGTACCCGAATACAGTGGTACGGGTTCTTCAGTAATGGTTGAATGCCATAACGTTTTACCCGTTGCAGCATCAACTGCAAAAACGCCGGCGCGGCGACTGGTGAAATACAAGGTCAGCCCTGAAGATGAAGTACCCGCTAATATGGCACTGGCCACGTCCCCCTCGCCATCTTGATTGCGCCATTTAACACAGCCAGTTTCTCTATCTAACGCCAGTAGACCAGCGCCGCTGTCACCGTAAAAAATTGTATCTTTAGTCACATAGGGATAAGAACGCGGAGACTGAGTCTGCAGCCCATAAGCCCACTTCAACTCAAGACGATGCACGTTAGTATTATTTACAACCGTGTTTTGCGCCGAAACGAAACGGGTACTGTGCTGGTCTATTCCCCACGCGTGAGGGAATCCGTTGTCTAGGTCGATCGTGTTGCTACTACAATCTTCCGCATAAGCTTGAGGAAGAAGAAGCACTATGAACAGTGGCAGAGCTACACAAATGCGCTGAAAAAATTTCACCAATAACCTCCAGAATTGCACGGCAAAAACTAAGAAAATTAAGCGACTAAAGCAATCCGCCTTGTTTTGCCCACGCTTGGGTTTTAGCTAGACCAATAGCGAACTTGTCTACCATTTCGTGGACCTGATCTTCTGTAATGATCAACGGCGGGCAAAAAGCAACGGCGTCACCAAGATTGCGTAATATCACTCCAGCATCCTGACAAGCTGCTGAGCAAAATGCACCAACACCTTCTGCTGCTGGAAACGGTACCCGTGGCTGCGTTTGTTGAACTAACTCAACAGCCGCAATGAGCCCTGCACCTCGAACTTCGCCAACTAGCGGTTGCCCAACAAATTGCTGCAGTCGGGCTTGAAAAACCTCACCCATTTTCTTTGCATGTGCAAACAAATCGGTTTCTTCCATGATTTCTAGGTTGCGCAAAGCTACTGCAGCGCATACGGGGTGACCTGAGTAGGTAAAGCCATGACCAAAATTACCCAATTCATCAGATTTTGCGGCGAATGCTTCATACATAAATTCTGGAATAAGCACGGCACTAATAGGTAAGTAGGCCGAAGACAAAGCTTTAGCAACACTCATGGTTGTAGGTTTAATGCCAAATGTTTCTGCGCCAAAGGCATTTCCCGTACGACCAAATCCACAGATAACCTCATCGTCTATAAAGAAGATGTCATACTTATCTAGTACTGCCTGAATTGCTTGGTAATAGTGAGCTGGTGGAACAATGACACCTCCGGCACCTAGTACCGGCTCAGCGATGAAGGCAGCTACAGTTTCCGGGCCTTCATGAATAATCATTTGTTCTAAATCATCGGCTAATCGCTGTACAAACTCAGCTTCACTTTCGCCATCGCGACCTTCGCTATAATAATGCGGGCTGGTTGTATGCAGTACGCCAGCAATCGGCAGATCAAATGCGTTGTGAAAAGCCGGCAAACCGGTAAGAGAGCCACTGGCAACTGTGACCCCGTGATAGCCTCTTTTACGGCTAATGATCTTTTTCTTTTCTGGTCGCCCAACCGCATTGTTGTAATACCAGATTAGCTTCATCTGAGTGTCATTAGCGTCACTGCCAGACGATCCAAAAAACACCCTGCCCGCATCAAAGGGCATCATAGCCTTGAGTTTTTCTGCAAGAAGCACAGATGGCTCATTCGTTCGACCAGCAAATAACTGCGAGTAGTTAAGCTTACGAATTTGTTCTGCAGCAACATCAGCCAACTCTTCATTGCCGTAACCGATCGCTGTGCACCAAAGCCCAGCCATGCCTTCCAAATATTGATTGCCCTGATTGTCCCAAATATAGACACCCTCAGCACGTTCATGGACTTTTGGTCCAACCTCACCGTGCTGCTTTAAATTTGTCGAAGGGTGAAGTAAGTGCTGAAGGTCTTTACCCTCTATGGAGTCTGGGGAAAACTCGTTGTGCAAGGCTAAGCTTGACTGTTTTGTTGGAGTCATAATTTCCACCTAAATTTGCTCGACATTATTCTTAAGGCACAAAGTAAATCGTTAGATTAAGTCTAGCGATTCTAGGCCAAATTCTTCAATCACAGCATCAGCATAGTCAATGCGCCCAGTAAGCTCTTTAGGGTCGCCATTACACAATCTCAGGCAGGCTTCCGCCATATCCTCAACTGGTGTTACACGATCCTCATTTTCCTCATTGATGAGCTTGTGATGCATGACGCCTGGCGTAGCAACAAGTCCGGGAGAAATTACGTTAACGCCCACGCCATATTCATAAAGCTCTGACGCGAGGCCTGTGGTAAACCTTTCCAGCGCGGCCTTACACATGCCGTATACGGTGCTACCGCGACCGGATAGTGTTTTTTCTGGATGCAGTGCGGCGTGGGATGAAATGTTTAATATCCAACCAGAGCCGCGTTCTTGCATTTGTGGCGCGACCAATTGAGCAAGCTCAAAGGGTGCCCACACTTGCACATCCATCATCAAACGAAAACGCTTTTCAGGAAAATCTACAACCGGGATAAAATAAGTTATGGCCGCATTGTTAATCAAAATATCGATAGCACCATATGCATCCATAGTTGCAGCAACAAGGTTGGCGCGATCTTCAGCCACAGCTAAATCAGCCTTCACGGCCAAAGCCTCGCCGCCTGCGGATTTTATTTCGCTCACAGTTTGATTAATGCTACCGGGCAAATAGTGCTCGCCGCTATCAACCGTACGCGCTGAAACCACAACCTTTGCACCTTCCATGGCAAAGCGCCGAGCTATAGCATCGCCAATGCCGCGACTTGCGCCTGTGATTACAGCTACTTTACCTGCCAATAGGCCATCGGCATTTATACTTGGTGCCACATCCTTCTCCTCTATATCGCGCTGCTGTTGTGCTATTATTTATGCAAATCGCTTCAGCCACCCCTATGGCATTGCAGCAACCGCATCCGATCAAATTTAGTCCTCAATATAGACCTTGGTCAACCGCGGACTTAAGCCCGTGAGTATCTCAAAAGGAATAGTCTGTGCCTGACTTGCCACATCATCGACAGAAATGTGCGCACCCATCAATTCAAGCCAATCACCTTCGGCTACATCAAGCTCACCTACATCTACAATGGTCGCATCCATGCTAATACGACCGACAATATTGCAATACTGCGCACCAAAGTACGCACCGCCACCCTTGGATAACAGCCGCGGCAAACCATCGGCATAACCCACATCTAGAATCGCAAGGCGACTGGCCTTCGGCATTATGTAGGTGCTGCCGTAACCCACTGGCGTGCCAGCATCCACCTCACGCACTTGCAGCACTTCACCATGCAGGCTTACCACCGCTTGCAAATTTTCGCTGTAGTGTTTAGGTGCGCCTGAAGTAAAAGGATTACCGCCGTAAAGACCAATACCAACGCGATCCAAATGATCGATGTCATCGCCCTGAACTTTGAGTTCACCGTTGCCCTGCAAGGTGAGCGACCCAGCCGAATTTGCAAGACTTAAACGTAATCTGGGATAGCGTTGCCTTAGGGCGTCAAAAGCGGAGGTTAAGCGCTGGGACTGGAGCACACTAAAATTGTGCTCAAACTCATCTGCACGCGCAAAGTGGCTAACGAGCAGTTCTAGATCTAAATTGAGGTCGCTTATATCTTGTACGACACTGTCCACGTTCATTCCCAAACGCGCCATACCAGTGTCTACATGCAGCGCTGCGGGTGCAGCCGTAGCAGACCAATAGCGGCATTGCTCTACGGTATTGAGGACGGGTATCAGATTATGAGTCAAAAGCTCTGCAACCGTTTGCTGAGTCTTTGGACTTACCCCAGCAAGCACATAAATCTTCGCTTGTCCCAACACCTGACGAAGCGTTTTACCTTCATCGGTAAAGGCCACAAAAAATTCTCTACAACCCTCATCCCAGAGTTTTTGCGCAACAGCCGCAACGCCCAAACCATAGCTGTTAGCCTTTACTACCGCTGCAAATTGCTTAGGATTACCGCGGTGGAATTCAGCATAGTTATGCGCCAAAGCACCCAGATTAATTGTTAGTCTTCCATTCATTACTTGCGCTAATTGAGGCTATTGATATATGCGACTACGTCATTTATCGCCTGGTCATTTACCAATGTTGCCGTCATAGCACGCATTTGGCGGCCACCATGATCGGAGTTGTGGTAACCCCGCTGACCACTCTTAAATTTTTTCAATTGAGCAACTAAATACCAATCACTTTGACCCGTCAATCGTGGCCCAGCCATAGCTTCGTTACCTTCACCTTGGACACCATGACATGCTGCGCAAACTGGGTAAGCAACCCTACCTTTATTCACATCCCCGCTGATTGTTGCGGCTATGGGTGTGTCGGGCAGGGATGAAACATAGGCTACTAAATTGGCAAGCGCTTGCTCAGATTTCAGTTGTGGGCCTTTAGACATAGCCGCCATTTGCATACCTTTCGTATCCCCAGCAGCAGTCCCTCTTGCACCGCTTTGAAAAAGCTGTAATTGCTTGAGTGTATAAAAGGCCAATTGACCGGAAATTTTCGGCGCACCCATAGCTTGATTACCAGCACCATTTACACCATGACAAGCGGTACAAACTGGGTACAAAGATTTCCCCTTAGCTGGGTCGCCAGTAGCGGCTTGGACAAAAATTACGGCACTTAGATTCCCTAGCAGGACTAATCCAGCAACCAGCGCAATCTTTATCACTTTCATATCAACTCCGAATATCTTTTTACTGAAGGTTTTAGTTTATCTAAGTCATTGTATTAGTCGAGAGTAGTCCTCGAAATACAAGTCGCTAGCTTAGCAGAGGCAGTCCCCAGTGTTGCGGCCGCAAATTATACTGCTGATAGCAAACCTATTCTGCTGTTAAGCTACCGCCAATCTTTACATTACGGATGCTCTTAATTATGAGCGAGAACGGACACAACAACGCGCGCGCAACAAAGGGCCGAGTTATCACTCTAGAACACAGTTCACCTGTGCTCAAAGACAACCCACTTGGCGACCCATCCGCACGAGTAGTAAATGTTTATATACCGGCTGCATATGACAACCAAAGCAAGAAACGCTTTCCTGTGCTATTTGACCTTGCTGGGTTTACCGGTAGCGGCTTAGGTCATTTGAATTGGCGCAATTTTGATGAAAACCTACCCGGCAAGCTGGACCGCCTCATTGCCAATAAATCTATGCCGCCAGTTATCGTAGTGTTCCCAGACTGTTTTACCTGCCTTGGAGGCAATCAGTACATCAACTCTAGTGCAATAGGGCAGTACGCTGACTACTTGAATCTAGAACTTATTCCCTTTGTCGACAGCCATTTCAGAACACTGGCGACAAGAGAACATCGTGGCTGCTTCGGTAAATCATCGGGCGGTTATGGCGCCATGCGCATGGCTATGGACTACCCGCAATTTTGGGGCGGCATAGCCAACCATTCTGGCGACGCTTATTTCGACTTTGTCTACAAAGCAGAATGGCCTGAAGTTCTAACGCATTTACAAATGTACGCTCAACCAAAGCTAAAAGAGGGTGTACGTAATAATATAGCGGGACAAACCAATCCCGGCCAAGATGATGGCCGCATTAAACGTTTTCTTGAGGATATTTGGTCGCGCAACCCCAACGGCCTAGACCCATTGGCGGGCAAGGACATTATGGCTTTAATGCTGATAGCCATGGCCGCAAGTTATGACACCGACCCGTCACTACCCAATGGTTTTGGCTTGCCCTTTGACCTGGAGACCGGGGCTTTTTTGCCCAACCGATGGCGCCATTGGCTGCAGCACGACCCTATTCATATGAATCCACGGCAGAAGAAGAATTTGCAGAAGATGGAAGGTATTTTCATTGACTGCGGATGGCGGGACCAATTCCACATTCACTACGGTAGCCGTCAGCTTTCCCAGGTGCTAAGCGCAGCGGGAGTGGCACATCGTTATGAAGAATTCAACGGCACCCATTCTGGGGTAGACCATAGGCTAGATACCAGCCTCGCCTTTCTAGCGAAAAAGCTAAAGTGACTTCAGTAGCGGCCAAATTAACAAGATACAGTATTAGTCAGAGACCAATACCGCTTGCAACATGGCATCCAGTGAAGTCAGTTCATCCATACCAAGCAAAGTCATTGTCGGTTGTGGATCGACGCGGTCATCATGATCAAGTACACCCAGCATAGCGCTGGTGATAGGCGGGTTAGCCAAGAATTTCTCCAGTAACCCGGCCACCAAGTAGCCCAAGCTAATAGGTAGAGATACGAATACTGGCTTGTTGGAAAATAGATCCGCGGCACGCTGATAGAGCTGCTTGCGCGTAAGGCACTCGGGGCCACCTAAATCATAGCCGCCATTTAACTTAGTGGACGCTGCAGCACATATAGCGTTAACCACATCTCCTGCATAAATTGGCTGCTCCAAGCTATCACCACGAAAAACAAATCCGTTCTTGCCCGCAGCACGTCGGCGCAGCGCACCACTTGCATAATCACCTTCACCCAGCACCATTGGTACACGCAAGGTACAAGCAGGCGTATTACCAGTTGCGAGTATAGCTTCAGCGTTACCTTTTGAGGCCAAGCAGGTATTTGCTGCGTCAGGCTTGGAGCCGACAATAGACAAGTAGGTAATATGCTCAACACTAGTATCTGCCAACCCTTTGATCAATGCGGCACAACTATCTTCGTGGGCCGCCTCATAGGTAGCGTAGGCAGTAGCCTTTAGTATTCCCACTAAATGTACGGCTCTATCACAGCCTTGGGCAGCCGCTTGCAGTTGCTCAACATTGGTATAATCCGCTACAACCACCGTGAGGCGCTGATTATCTCCAGCGGATAGGTTTGCATTTGAGGAAGTGAGTTGTTGAATGGTTTGCGAAGCACTTTCACTGCGCACTACCGCCACAATCTCGTCCCTAGTAGACTGCAACAAATGCACAATTATGCGCTTGCCTAAGTTACCATTGGCGCCTGTTATCAACCATTTAACAACTACTTTTGAGATCATGCTTTTTCTAAACCTTAATGCAATTTCGAGTGTCAGTAATCCAACGGGTACAACACCTTACAGCGTGCAGATCAAACTGCGCAATTCTCTAGGCCGCGTTGCAGCGCTATTGTGCACTCTTTTGCTCAATGGGTGTGGTTCACCAATCGGGCCTATTCCTGGCGGCAACCTCAAAGGTGAAGTTATGCCTTGGCCAACTAATTGGTCAATCGCAGAAGAGTGCGAAAACGTGTTATTAGAAACCAACCCTACCAGCCCCTACTCTGTCACCGTATGGGGTGTAGGAGATCAGCAAAAATTTTATGTTGCAGCAGGCGAGCGCGATAATCGTTGGGCCCAGTACCTAGAAAAGTACCCTGAGGTGACTTTGAGCGTAGACGGCAAACTTTATGCGGCCCAAGCCCAGCGTGTCCAAGAATCTGCCGAGTTTGAGCAAATACGCCAAGCCTTTGTCGCCAAATATGATATCGACCCTGACCCCGACTTTAAGACCGAGGGCGCCCTTTACCGCTTAGTCGCGGCGCAATAGCTGCAAAACTGATGCTGTGCTCTTGGGCAAATTTATTAACCTTTCTGAGGCTTTTACTTGCACCCATTCTTGTTTGGCTAATTCTAAGTACGCACTGGTGGACAGCTGCATTAGTTCTGTTTGTAGCCATAATCAGCGATATTTTTGACGGCAAAATTGCCCGCAAAATGAGTCAAGCAACCGCGTTCGGCGGGCTCTTTGACCACGCAACAGACGCAATTTTTGTTAGTTCGGCGGCGTGGGCCTTAGCGCAGCTTGGATTCATCAATGGCTTTCTGTGGATTTTGATTTTGCTTGCGTTCGCTCAATACACACTGGACTCTAAAGCCTTGAGCGGACAATCACTGCGCAGCAGTAAACTCGGGAGATATAACGGTATAGCCTACTTTGTATTAATCTGTGTAGGCGTGGGGTTGCAATGCTTAACCTTACAAATACTCAACCCAATACTCCACTGGGCAGCACTCGCACTTATAGCAACTTCACTAGTTTCTATGGGCGATCGCCTGTATAGCTTGATCAAGCTAAGAGCCTAACCAAGTTTTGTTGTAGGTACTTTCTCTATTACCTTCTATTTCTTACCCGCAATGGCATAAGCATGGGATTTGAATTCGTGACTGAACGGATGCCAAAACCCCGGCAGCCGTTGAGTTAAGCAAAATCCTGTGAGATCTGCTTCTGGCGCCATCCAACTGTGCGTTCCAGCTAAACCGCCCCATTGATATTCGTTTTGCGCATTTGCAGGATCACCTTCTTGTAAATCCTGTTTCAGGGCGAATCCAAGACCAAAGACCGTACCTGGCATAGCCCACATTGGGAACGCCACATGCACGCCTTCCGCCAACTGATTGGTGCGCATCAATTCTAAGGTTTCCGCTTGCAAGATCCGCTGGCCATTCCACTCGCCACCGTTCACTAGCATTTGCAAAAATGTCACGTAGTCCGAAACAGTAGAAACTAAGCCGCCGCCGCCACTGAGTAACTTGCGTTGCTGGTTATATTGACCTGCTGTTGAATCGTCGGCTTTGACCAAACCTGGCGCCATAGGGTCCAACAAATCTGTTGGCGCATACATAGTAATAAAACGAGAGGCCTTTTCCGCTGGGACCCAAAAGTCTGTGTCAGTCATTGCTAGCGGCGTAAATATTCGGTCTTGCAAAAATGCGTCAAATTTTTGACCCGACAAAACTTCTACTAAACGAGCGCAAACATCAGTTGCAACAGAGTAGCGCCAGCTAGTACCTGCTTCATACGCCAGCGGTAGCGTTGCTACTTTTGCGCAAAATTCTTCTAGATCTAGGTCGAAATCACCAAGTACGTTAATGGTCTTGTTGTAGGCTTGATCTATCACCGAATCAGGCTCTACGAAACCGTAACTAAAACCTGCGCTGTGACTAAGAATGTGTTTGATCAAAATTGGCTTTTTAGCCGCCACAACATCGTCCGCAGAGGTTGCGCCAGCGGCGAGTACTTGCATATCGGCGAACGCCGGCATGAACTTACTTAATGGATCATCTAACTCAAATCGGCCTTCATCGTAGAGCATCATTAAGGCAACAGAAGTGACTAGTTTAGTGTTGGAATACATGCGGTAAATTGCATCTTCTTGAAGAGGCACCTTATCCTCTAGATTCATGTATCCGACGGTTTTGTAGTCCACTATCTTCGTGCCCTGCATGACCAATGTGGCACAACATGACAATATATCTTTGTCCACATAAGACGCCATGCGCTCATGCATAGAGGTAAAATCCAGATCAGTGCTCTCTATCGTTAACGCCATCTACCAATCCTCAGCCTAATATTTTTCAACGCCGAATCTTAACATGGGCGAAGCAACTATTACCGTTTACTGTTGTACGGCAAATTCAACGAGCAGCTGATAGAGCGTATGTACACCTTGCTTAAGGTTCTCGATCCCTAGGCGCTCGTCATTGCCATGTACGCCCGAGAACTCGCCAGGCGCGAAAACGAAGGGCGAATAACCATAACTGGTGACACCTAAATCACGAAAAAAGTGCGAGTCGGTAAAACCGCCAGCTACCGTAGGTATCACCGGGGCGCTGAAAGCTTGTTCGGAGACCTTTGCGATGGCTTTATATAGAGGAGTATCAGTACGACTGATGGCTGGAGTGAAACCCATAATTCGTTCAATACTGATCTGCTTGTCGTTAATAATATTATTCAAATCAACAAGAAATGCCTCGGGATCCTGATCCGGTAACAGCCGACAATCTAGCTCTGCATGGGCTTGCGCTGGCACCACATTGATCTTACTACTGCCCTCTAATGTGGTGATCGAACAAGTATTACGCAGCAGCGCGTGACCAGCAGGGTTATTGAGTTTCAAACCAAGTAAGTAATCTGGATTTTCCACAGCCTTAACTAGGTTGGCGAATGCTGAACGGTTGGCGCCGCTCTGATAAGGCGCTAATCCCTCAAACATTTGCGCCACGGGGGCTATAACGTTGACTGGAAATTCAGTTTCGCTAACACGTTTCAGACCACGGATAAGGCGCGTTACGGAGGTTTGCATTTGCGGGGCAGAGCCATGGCCTGGTTTACCCAGCGCGGTTAGGCGCAACCAAAGGGGCACCTTCTGTGTCACCTCAACCATCACTGCAATGTCTTCACCATAGCGGCGTCCCGAGCCGCCTTCGTTGAGCACATAACCGACACCGGAAAAGATCTCTGGGCGGTTTTCAACAAGCCAACCCGCGCCAAAAAAGCCGCCAGCCTCCTCATCGGCAGTAGCCATGAATATGATGTCTCGATTGAGCTGTAATCCACTTTCCGCCAAGGCCAAGAAAGCCTGTAACTGAGCAATCCCTAAACCCTTGGTATCAATGGCGCCACGACCGTAAACATAGCCGTCTGCAATATCCCCAGATAACGGGTCGACTGTCCAAAACTTGAGGTTCGCTGGTACTACATCAATATGATGCAGCAATATTAAGGCCGGTTTCTTGTTGCCATCCTTATCAGCACTGCCCTCAAGCGTAGCCCACAAATTACCGCGCCCTTCCGCAGACTCAGCGGTTGTGTAAGTAATACCCGCGTCATCGAGTAACTGTGACAAATAAGCCACTCCGCGGTATTCGTTACCTGGGGGATTAACCGTATCAACCTTTAAATACTGTGAAAGGCGTGGAACAGCCTCGTCAGCAAAAGTAGCAACATCTGCTTTGGCACTTTGCAGAACAGCAAAAGAGGCCGCGATAATGGTCAAAATCTTAAAAGTAACGCTACATTTGCGTCTCATATTCATTCCTATTGAAAAAATTACTACCACTGAAGATGCACAAGTCTCCATAATCTGGCAACAAAAATTACCGGAGACAAATATGCGAATCTCTACACTGATGAGTTATTCGGGTGGGTTCAAAGAGGCAGTAGCTGAAATTAAGGCGCTGGAAAAAGCAGGACTAGATGTTGTGTGGGTACCGGAGGCGTATTCCTTTGATGCTCCAACTGCTATGGGTTATCTGGCAGCAGAAACCGAGCGAGTGATTATCGCCTCAGGCATTTTGCCTATTTACACTCGGACCCCAAACCTTTTAGCGATGACTGCCGCTGGCCTAGACTATCTTTCTGATGGTCGCGCAATGCTCGGTCTTGGTGCTTCAGGCCCGCAGGTAATAGAGGGTTTTCACGGTGTACCGTATAACGCACCAGTTGCTAGAACTCGTGAAGTGATAGAAATCTGCCGCAAGGTATGGAAGCGAGAAAAGGTTCAACACTTAGGCAAGCACTACCAAATTCCGCTGCCACAAAACCAAGGCACAGGGCTTGGTAAGCCATTAAAGCTTATTAACCACCCTGTGAAAGATGATATTCCCATCGCGATTGCGTCGTTGGGACCGACCAGTGTTGCAGCGACGGCAGAACTTGCAGACGCTTGGTTGCCTGCATTCTATACGCCGGAAGCAGCCCGAGCTGTGTGGGGTGAATCCATAGACAAGGGTAATGCCAAGCGCGACAGCGATAGAGCGCCACTAGACATCTTTGCTGGCGGTAGCGTGGCTATTGGAGACGGTACTGAAGAATTGAGAGAGCGTGCGCGTCCCGGTGCAGCCCTGTATATCGGTGGCATGGGTGCTAGATCGAAGAACTTCTATAACGACATTTTTGCCAAGAGTGGCTATGTGGATGAAGCGAAGATCATTCAGGACTTGTACCTTGCTGGCGACAAAAAGGCTGCTGAAGAAGCTATTCCAGCAGACTATTTAGCCAAGAGCTCATTGATTGGCCCGGAGGGTTTTGTCAAAGAACGCCTCTACGCTCTGCGCGAATCTGGCGTTACCTCTCTGAACGTCAGCTTTGCAGGCCAAAATGCAGAAGAGCGCGTGGCTCAGTGCGAGAAGTTACGTAATCTTGTCGATTCTATGTAGGTCAACTTGATTGAAGCAGTTCAATGCAGGCGAATTAGGCCTTCTTGAACAGTGGATGCCACCAGCTCTCCTTGCTCAGTAAAGATATGCCCACGGGTATATCCTCTGGCCTGAGAGGTGCTGGGGGTGTCAATGGCATAAAGCAACCACTGATTTAGATCTACCGGGCGATGGAACCACATGGCGTGGTCTAGGCTAGCCACCTGCATAGCTTCGCGTTTAAAGCTGCCTCGATGAGGCAGACGGGCTGTCCCCAACAGAACATTATCTGACTCATAAACTAGTAAACACGCGGCTAATGCAGGGTCAGTTGGCGCATGGCCCGTGCTTTTAAACCAGACAAACTGCTCAGGGGGCTGCGGTGTTTCTGACTGCAAGCGCCGAAACTCATGCCGCCACGTGACAAACGGTGCGTCAAACAATGCCTTGGGTATTTTCGCCTCTAAAGGTGGTTGCAAATCCGGCATGGCTATCTGGTGATTCAAGCCAGCCTCGGGTACCTGAAAAGACGCATCCATACTAAAAATGGCTTCACCTCGCTGTGTAACTAATATTCGCCGCGCGGAAAAAGAGCCGCCATCACGAGTGCGCTCGACGCGAATAATTGCAGGTACAGTTGGGTCTCCTGGGCGCAAAAAGTAACCATGTAGTGAATGCACACTACGGTCAGAGCCAACGGTTTTTATGCCGCCCATTAAAGCTTGCGCCAGAATTTGACCGCCAAAAAGCCTTTTTGTTCTGGTTGGCGGGTGTTGTGCGCAAAATATGTCTTCTTCAATTTGCTCGATATCGAGCAAGTGCAAAAGTTCAGCTAACTTATCGATGGAACATTCCTCTTCAGCAATACGAGCACTGGTCTTTCTAATCTAAGCAATATGGGCCATAAAACGGGTCTTGGGCTAACGTAGCCCTACGGCTTCTGGTATCAATCATATCAAGATAGTTCCAAAGCAAATTACACGATAGGTCTGTTTGCTCTTCCGGGTTACCTAATGCATCAAAAATCACTTGCGTATCTTCACTAATCAGCAGGTCCTCCGGAATGGAACACAACATATCTAATGCATCTCTCACTGCCGCATCCACCACCTGCATTTCGGCTTTAGCTTGTAGCGACCAAAGCCACATGGCTTCGCTGTCGATACTACCCTGTCGCCATAGTTCAACCTGTTGCAACATTTTTACTCGATCTAGAATTTCCATAACTTGTCTCCACAAGGCTGTTGTCGTGGCAGATACCACGGCGTTACTATCGAGGCATATTCTAAAGCGATATGGGCGGGGAACCTATGCAAAGACTCACAAATACTTCCTCAGTTGGAAAATTTTGGATAATCGCGCTGGCTCTCTTGGGAACTTTAACCGCGTGCCAAGATGAAAAAACTGAGAGGCCCGAGCAAGCAATTCAAGCAACTCAGGCCACTACTGGCTGGCAGACCGTACTGCCTAAAGGCGAGACCACGTGTTCTGATGGCAGCGAGTACAAATTTTTTGTCCGCCAAGGCTCCAGCGACAAACTAATGGTATATCTACAAGGCGGTGGTGGCTGCTGGTTCAGACAAAGTTGTGATCCTGACATGCAACCGAGCTATACGATCAATTTAGCAAATACCTCTTACCCCAATTTCGGTATTTTCAACTTCGAAAAAGCCGAGAATCCGTTTAAACATCACTCCATAGTCTATGCCCCTTACTGCACTGGCGACGTACATATAGGTGCCAGTGACACCGTGTACCCACCCGTTACCGAAGGCCAAGAAGATCTAGTGATTCGGCACCAAGGCAGAGCTAACATGCAAGCCGTGCTGGAATGGACTTACGCGAACATAAAGAACCCCAAGGATATTTTTGTCACCGGCTCATCTGCTGGTGCAATTCCTTCGCCCCTGTACGCCTCTATTATCGCCGACCACTATGACAGTGCTCGTGTTGCGCAACTGGGTGACGGCGCTGGAGGTTATCGACGTATCAATCAGGCAACCCGACCCCACGAGAGCTGGGGCACCTTCAACTTCATCAACAACGAGCAGGGTTTCGAAGATTTAGAGTCTGCCGACATGAATTATGAATCTCTATATATCGCCGCAGCCCAACACCGCCCGGAAATTCTCTTCGCCCAGTACGATGCGGCGGAAGATGCGGTACAAAGAAGGTTTCTTGCCTTAAGCGGTCAAAAGGACACGAAGCTATTAGAAGCACTAAAGGCGAACCACCAAGATATTCGCGCCAAGGCTGAAAATTTTCGCAGCTTTGTTGGCGGCGGTGTGTCACACACCGTCTTACAAAAGCCCGAATTCTATACTTGGGCATCTAACGATACGAGCATTAGAGATTGGGTAGCAGGTCTAGAAAGCTTCCAAGCTGTCGCAGACATCTCGTGCACCGATTGCAACCGTGAGGAATATATCGGTGCAGCCATTGATCCAACATTACAGAGCCTATGGGATAGCTGGGAAGATAGAAAAACCCAGTATGTGAAGCCATTCAAAATTTTCGACAATGTTTACTACGTTGGCATCGACTGGGTTTCAGCATACTTGATTGATACAGGTGAAGGCTTGGTGCTCATAGATTCTCTGTACGGCAAGTGGGTACCTCAACTTGTGAATAACATTAGATCTCTGGGGTTTGCACCAAGCGATATAAAGTATGTCATTAACACCCATGGTCATTTTGACCATGCTGGCGGATCTGCCTACTTTCAAAAGGTCCACGGCGCAGAAATAGTCATGACCACCGAGGATTGGGGTATAGCTAGGGCTGAGCCAGAGCTGCCGCAGTTTTATATGCCTAAGCCAGCAGTAGATATTGTCGCCAAAGACGCGGACACCATCACGCTAGGAGATAACACCTTTGAACTATTCAATACGCCAGGCCATACCACGGGCGTGCTGTCTATTCGCTACAAGGTTCGCGAAGGTGACAAAGAATATACGGCCATGACCCTTGGCGGTGTGGGATTAAACTTCTCTGGTGTTGAGCGAACCCAAACCTATATACAAAGCTACGAGCGCCTGCAATCCATACAGGCGGGGACATCTGTTAGTCTGCCTAATCATCAAGCAATGGGAAACGTGTTTGCGCGACGTGATTTACTTGCCGCTCGGCAACCCGGCGCGATAAACCCCTTCGTAAACGCAGATAGCTATAAGCAAGATTTAGCTAAGTTTGTTGCTGGTGCGAAAATTAAGCTAGAAAAAGAAAAAGCGGGGACAGCCCCCAGCTCTTTAGATGCTTTAGTAAATGCCACCACGGACTAATAAACTTATGGGAAGTTGCAGTGCATTAGACACCGCAAGTGCAGGTCGGTTCTCTTTATCTGTACTGACCATACTTGCCGCTCTAACGAGCTTTCTGAGCGGCGCGGTAGTAGCCGCTACAGAAGATAAAATTGCTGACAAATATGCTGGTGATTGGGTAATTAACCTAGCCGAAAGCGACTTGCTAAGAGAAGAACTAGATGAGAAGGCCCCAGTACTGCAGGGGGCCGGCAGAGTACGTATCTCTATTTTAGGCCTGCCTCTTCCCACACTTAACCCAAAGGTTGGTCCGCAGTCGCCATTGAGCGCAGTGGACCCTGCCGTACTACGCTCACGCAAGATGTCTATCTCAGTGTCGGCAAACAAAATTAGCTTCGAATACCCTGAGGTTAGTGGTCCAGACGCAAAAGAAGTACTGCGCAACGGTCACTACCGTGGCAGAGACAGCAAGTGGTCGCTAAAAAGAATTGAGCAAAAATATAGCACCACGGAACGCAAGGTGCGCAAAACATGGTCTATACGAGGCGATGGTAGGCTTTTGGCTGTAGTGACTATCAAAAACCCCAAGTCAAAAAAGCGCACTTTCAGTCGGGTATTCGACCGAGCCCCTTAGCTAAATAGCCCACAACTACGACTTTCGAAGTGCCTATTCCCACAGCTTGAGTAGCATAGGTAACGCTCTCGCTTTATTTCTACTCAACTGTATCTTAAGAATTTAGGCAAAGCAGTGGGAAAACATTGAACTTATTTACTCAGCCTTTTAAGGTCTTGCCCTAACTCAAACTGCGTTGACCAACCATGGCTTTTAAATTGCCTCCTGACATCTGTGAATTTCGCTTTATTCTGGGGTCGGGGCCCGGCGGCCAACACGTGAATAAGACAGCCACTACCGTCGAACTAAGAGTGAACGTAGCAAAGCTTAGGCTGCCACCAGCACCGCTAGCGCGACTGAGAGAGCAGCAGGCAAAACGGATCAATAAGCTAGGAGAGTTGGTTATTCAATCTGGCAATCATAGATCCCAGCTGATGAATCGTCAGGAAGCCGTGTCTAGAGCTGAAAAGTTTGTCAACGAGGCGTTAATTCGACCAAAGTCTCGAGTTGCCACGCGACCTACGCTGGCATCGAAGAAGCGTAGGCTTGAAGGTAAAAAGGTACGCAGCAGCGTGAAGAGCCAGCGCAAAAAACCTAACTGGTAGGTAATAGCTTGAAGGTGACAGCTGGTAGAAAGAGAAGTGGGTTTAGCTAACCGGCATTCACCCACTACCATTTTAAAAGTGCCGACTTATAGGGCAGCTTTTTCCTTGGCAACCAAAAAATCTACTACTCTAAGCATCTCTTCATTAGAGCCCGCCATTTTTCCATCTACTCGGTATTTGCCGTTAACCACCATGGTAGGCACACCGGTAATACCGTAAGCGCGGCCTTTAGCACTGGCTTGGGACACTTTGCTTTTCACGGAGAAAGCAGAATAGGCTTTGCCAAACTCTCCCTTACTGACTTGGGCATGTAATGCAAATAGATTCGCAACCACTTGCTCATTGCGAAGATCAAGACTATCGATATGAATAGATTCAAAGAGCGGCTCGTGCATCTTATCGCCAACCCCTAGCGTTTCAGCCGCATAAAAAATTTGCGCAAGAAGGCTCCAATCTTCAGAAAATACTGCTGGGACGCGTTTAAAATCTACGCCGGCGGGCTTAGTTTTCTCCCAACGCTTAAGCATTGGATCAAAGCTATAACAATGAATACACAGGTAGCCAAACACCTCTACTACTTCAACTTCATCGGTCAATCCAGTGTTCACCGGCACTCTGATAGCCTCGTAGTGAACACCTTCAACGTATGCTTCACCAGCATTAACAACAGGTGCTAAGAAAGCTGATAACAAAAGCGCGGCAACAGCAATTGCCTTAGCCTGTATCTGAACTAATTTGCCTATTTGCATCTTTGATCTCCGAGGTATTTGAGTCCCAACTCAATAAGCGGCTTAGTGCAGGCCGCTAATGTAATCAGCAAGTATCGCAATCTGACCGTCTGTTAGACCCGAGGCTACACCACGCATCATGCTGCCATAGGCGTCATTAGTGCCTCTTCTGCCTTCTCGATAATCTGTTAACTGGGTAACAGTGTATCCCACAGACTGGCCACTAATAGCAGGAAACCCTGCTTGAGCGTTACCTGCGCCGTTTGGTCCATGACACGACGAGCATGCCGCCACACCCTTCGACATGTCTCCGCCCTTATATAATCTTTCTGCCGCCGCAATATCTTCGTCACTACCTTGAGCCTGGGAATGCTTGCCCGGCAAAGATGCGTAGTAAGCGCCAAGATCGGCTAGATCTTGCTCAGATTTACCAATGAGCTGTGCGCTCATTAGGGCTACATCACGCTGTCCAGACTGAAACATTTGGAGCTGACGAGTGAGGTAAACCTCATTTTGCCCGGCCAAATTTGGATAGGACGGGTCAATGGCTGTAGCGCCATCTTGGCCGTGACACGCCGCGCAGGTAATAGCCTGGGCTTGTCCTGCTGCTGGGTCACCGGCGGCGAGAGCTACGCCGCTGAAAAGGCTCAAAAGAATAGAAATGGTAGTTATTTTTGCAATGCTTGTGCGAACACTCATGTATTCAAATTCCGTAGTTTACTTAGCGGTACAACCTTTATAGCGGCTTATGAGTCATATGAACGTGATGTTCATCAACTAACCCGCTAAAGGCAGAAATTTAATCTCTAGAGCTTTCATAGTTGTTCAATTCAATTCCAACCTCGGCACAGTTCAAGGATGTTACACTGGCGAACACTCGCCCGCAGATGCAACTAGCCTCTTTGCGCTGGCGGTTAAAATCAAAACCAAGCTCAGAGATCGCGGATTATATATCAAGATGACAAAAAAAGAGTCACTACCTGAACGACTTGAAGCCACCTTTCTTACCAGTGCGCCCGATTTAAAGCGCTGCCCCCCTGGTTTTGGCGCTGAAGTTGCCTTCGCCGGAAGATCTAACGCTGGAAAGTCATCAGTTTTAAACCAAATCTCGGGCAACAAAAGAACTGCCAAGGTCAGTAAGACGCCAGGGCGCACCCAGTTATTGAACTTTTTTGACATTAGAACCGGCGGTCGGATTGTAGATTTACCAGGCTACGGGTATGCAAAAGCCGGCAAAGAGGCCCAGAAAACTTGGCAAAAATCAGTTAACCACTATTTGTCTTACCGCAATCACTTAGCGGCGATAGTCTTAGTCATGGATATTCGCCACCCTAATCAACCCTTCGATCTAGAAATGCTCGAATGGAGTACCAAAAGCGACATTCCCATTCATGTGCTTTTGAATAAGGCAGACAAGCTGAGCAATGGCGCTCAAAAGCAAATTCTGCAGAAAATTCGCAATGAATATCGCAAATATCCACATGCTAGCGTCCAATGTTTTTCTGCTATGCGCGGCCTTGGTAAAGTGGAACTTATTGAGACACTGCTCACTCTATTAGCAACGCCAATTGAAGGCGATGCCGAGAATTTATATGACGGCAATCTGCCAGAAGAAGCTGATAAAGAAGGGGAGGGCCGCGAGTAAGAAGGCAAACGGCCCGACCCAAGACTAGAGCGCCTAAATACGTTAACTCTTCAGTGGCAATTGGCGTTTAAAACCCACTTCCCTACTGCTAGTGAGCCTCGTCCCAATTGATACCAACGCCCGTTGCAACGGTCAGCGGCACTGATAACTCAACCGCCGCGCACATGCGTTGTACCACTTCATCAGTCAATTGTTGTAAATCGCCTTCACTCACCTCGAACACTAATTCGTCGTGAACCTGCATGATCATCCGTGCGTCTAAATCAGCGTTAGCTAACCAATCCTGCACAGAAATCATCGCCAACTTAATAATATCCGCCGCTGTACCTTGCATGGGCGCGTTGATTGCGGTGCGCTCTGCTGCTTGGCGGCGAGGTACCGCTTTAGCGTTAATTTCAGGAAGATATAGTCTGCGCCCAAAAACAGTTTCAACAAAACCCTGTTCAGCAGCAAGGGCTTTGGTTTCTTCCATATACCGCAAAACTCCGGGATAACGAGAAAAATATCGGTCGATATAATCTTGGGCTAAGGTTCTGGAAATGCTCAGCTGCTTGCCTAGACCAAACGCCGACATACCATAAATAAGGCCAAAATTGATCGCCTTGGCGCTACGGCGCTGATCGTCAGATACCGCCTCTGGAGCCACATCAAAAACTTCGCTTGCCGTTGCTCGGTGAATATCTTGGTCCTCAGCAAAGGCCGTTGTCAGCCCTTGATCACCCGACAAATGAGCCATAATTCTCAATTCGATTTGCGAATAGTCTGCGGCCATTATCTTGTAGCCCGCTGGCGGCAAAAAGGCTTGCCGGATACGCCGGCCTTCCGCATTACGAATTGGGATGTTTTGTAAGTTTGGATCCGATGACGACAGCCGGCCAGTGGCAGCCACCGCCTGATGGTATGAGGTATGTATGCGCCCCGTTTCAGCATTGATGTCCAGTGGCAGCTTATCGGTATAGGTAGATTTAAGCTTCGCCAATCCGCGATAACTCAACAGCGTTGCTGGCAATTCAAAGTCCCGGGCCAAATCTACTAACACGGCCTCTGCCGTTGACGGTTTACCGCCAGGTGTTTTCTTTAACACTGGCAGGCCTAACTTTTCATAGAAAATTGTTTGTAACTGCTTTGGACTATCTAGATTAAATGTTTCGCCCGCTTGCTCCCACGCCAGTTCAACCAGTTCCTTCAGCCGATCTGCAAGTTCAGCACTATGCTGTTTAAGCATACGCCCATCGACAAGTGCGCCCTGACGCTCTACCTGAGAAAGTATCGGCACAAGGGGCATATCGATATTGGTGAATACATGCAGCAAAGTCGGCTGGGCCTGAATTTGCGGGTACAAACACTCGTGCAATTGCAAAGTTATATCTGCATCTTCAGCGGCGTATTCACCACCGGTTTCCAGCGGTACTTGGTTGAAAGTCAATTGCTTGGCGCCTTTGCCCGCAACTTCTTCAAAATGAATGGTTTTTCTGTCTAAGTAGAATTCGGCTAGCGCGTCCATATTATGGCGCGTTGCAACACTGTTTAAAACATAGGACTCAAGCATCGTGTCGTATAGTGGTCCAGCAAAACTGACCCCGTATCTAGCCATTACGCTCATATCGTACTTAATGTTTTGCCCGATCTTGCCAAGAGCCGGATTTTCCAACAAAGGAGTTAAGGCGGCTAATGCTTGTTCAAGAGTGAGTTGATCTGGAGCACCGGGATAATCATGAGCAACAGGTAAGTACGCGGCTCTGCCGGCTTTAGCCGCAAACGAAAAACCAACCAACTCCGCCAACATATAATTGATACTCGTGGTTTCAGTATCAAAGGCAAAGGCATCTACCGAAGACAACTCGGTGACCCATGAGTTCAGACCTTCCAGAGTAGTAATCACCTCATAGTCCCGAGGGTATTCTATTACAGGTGACTTTTCCTGCGGCGCGTGAGAATCTGTTTTTTGCTCAACTTGGCTATCACCACGTTCCAGTTCATCTGACCAAGCTTTGAATTCAAATTCCTTAAAGTACTTTTGCAGCGCCGCATTGTCTGGGGCGGTGGCCTGCAGCTGGGCAATAGACATATCTAGTTCTACATCGCACTTGATAGTTGTTAGTGCTTTGGATAACGGCAACTGATCTAAACTATTGCGCAAATTTTCACCAATCTTGCCCTTAAACTCTTCCGCCTTAGCCATAACTTCGTCTAGCGAGCCATATTCATTCAACCACTTGCTGGCAGTTTTCGGCCCAACCTTCGGCACTCCCGGAATATTGTCAGCGGTATCTCCCATGAGAGCTAGGTAGTCAATAATCTGCTCAGGGGTTACACCAAACTTGTTTACCACGCCCTGCCGATCCATCGTGGTCTCAGTCATTGTATTAACTAGAGTGACGTGCTCGCTGACCAGTTGCGCCATATCTTTATCGCCAGTAGATATAACCGTAGTGCGCTGAGCTAAACTTGCTTGAGTGGCATAAGTACCAATTACGTCGTCTGCCTCTACCCCTTCTACGCAAATCAGCGGTAGGCCCATAGCCTTTATCAGCTCATGAATAGGAGCAATTTGCTCGCGCAAATCTTCAGGCATAGAAGCTCGGTTGGCTTTGTATTCCGAATAGAGATCATCGCGAAAGGTCTTTCCCGGCGCGTCGAAAACCACCGCAACTAAACTATCGGGGTAGTCGCGTGCTAATTTACGAATCATACTAATAACACCACGAATGGCGCCGGTAGGGTGTCCGCTGGAGTTGCTTAAGTCCGGCAGGGCGTAATAGGCCCTGAACAAATAGGAAGAACCATCAACTAACACCAAAGGTGTTTGGTTTTCGGCGGGAATAGACGGTAGATTATCCGACACGAGTTACGTTCCTATAATTTTTAGAGAATTAGACAATGAGCAGATGCACTTTACCTGTGCTGGAACAAAAAAGAACAGGCTATTTCACGCGCGCGATGACTACTTTAGCCTTTGCTAGTAGATATGTCAGCGCCACAAAGATAAGCCAGCATGACACTTGGTTTTCCACCTGCGCACCGTGTATGTATTTTCCTCTAGCCGCGCCCCGATCACTAAGGCTAATTCTGCTTGCACTTATTTTGCTCCTTTGCTCGTTTCTACCCCATAGCTCTCATGCTGAATCAGTTAGAGGTCCAGATGTTGTAATTGTGGCCGAGGAGGACCGTATTGTTTATGAATTCAGGCAAAACGGACACCTTAGATACATTCGCATCGTACCCAATCGCGGCAAGCCCTATTACTTAGTGCCCACAGATCCGACCAAGGGCAATGGGAATTTGGAGAGAGTAGAAAGCCTAGTTACCAGTTGGGTGTTGTGGGAATTCGACTAACTTGAACTAAGGCAGCTCGGACAAGTCTCAATGAGCGCGTAGCAAGAACAAAGAAAACCATTCATTGGCATCTTGCCAGCTTTGCAGGCAGTCAAACTGAGCTGATTGGGCAAGAGTAATGAACTCTTGTTTAGCATACTTATAAGAATTCTCTGTATGTAGAAGCTCACCTTCGGCAAAAGAGAAAACCTTATCCGCTATGTTCACCCTCTGTGCGACCAAACTTTTTAAGAACATTTGAATACAACCTTGTTCTGGGTTGTAGTGGGAAAAATGCTCAAAGTTGCCTACGTCAAAATCGGCACCAAGTTTTTCATTCAGGTGAACTAGAGTATTTAAATTGAACTCGGCGGTCACACCTGCCGCGTCATCATAGGCCGCTTCTAAAATACTGATGTCTTTCTTAGCGTCCACTCCCACCAAAAAGTAGCCACCAGAACCTAGTGTTGTTCGCACTCTTTGCAGAAAGTCGACGGCTTGGCTTGGCTCAAAATTGCCAATACTAGAACCGGGGAAAAATCCCAACGGTCTAAGTGCCTCAACTTGAGCTGGCAAAGCAAAACTTTGGGTAATATCAGCGCATACGGGGAAGATTTTTAGTTCTGGGAAGTCTTGGACAAGAGTCTGCGCATTGCTGAGTAAGTAATCACCAGAAATATCTACTGGCACATAAGCCTCAGGTTTTAGTGCCTCTAGCAGCCGTCTGATTTTTTTCGTAGATCCGCTCCCGTACTCTATTACGCAAATGTTCTCCCCTAGAGCCGCTGCTATTTCTTCTACGTGGGCATCAAACATGCCCATCTCTGTGCGCGTAACATAGTATTCGGGTAACTGAGTAATGGCATCGAACAGCTCTGAGCCACGTTCGTCATAGAAGAACTTTGGCGATATCGATTTGGCTTCTAAGCTCAGACCCGCAAAAACTTCATCCAATACAAAGTCCACATCTGGCTTTAGATCTAAAAATGCAAATCTGTCATCTGAAAGAGAGGTGCTACTTGTCATAGGTCAACCGCCAAGCGTATCCCTGAAAACTGCCAACTGTCTGCGGGATAAAAAAAGTTTCTATAGCTGGCGCGAATATGAGTTGAATCCGTTACGCAGGAACCACCGCGCAGAACCAACTGGCTACTCATAAATTTGCCGTTATATTCGCCGAGCACTCCCTCGAGAGTTTTGTACCCGGGATAAGGTCCGTATGCACTCGCAGTCCACTCCCAGACATCGCCAAAGAATTGTTCACTCGTGCCGTCACAAACCCTGGGGTGAAATTGGTTCGAGTCCGCAAAATTACCCGCCAGCGACTGGCCCCGGGCCGCCCATTCCCACTCAAACTCTGTCGGTAAGCGGCCGCCGGCCCAGCCAGCGTAGGCCATTGCTTCATAACCACTGACGTGAGTTACCGGGGCGTCTAACTGCAAAGGGTGCAACCCGTCCATGCGGTATTCAGACCAATTGCCTGACCCCGTTTGGTGCCAATAAAGTGGATGATGTCTGGGGCTTTGTTGCAAAGCAGCCCAGCCTTGAGCCAACCAAAGGTCGGCCCGTTGATAGCCACCATCATGGATAAACTGCAAAAATTCACCATTGCTTACAAGTCGATCCGCTATACCAAAGGGCACCAAATAACTTTGGTGTCTTGGATATTCGTTATCAAAAGCAAAGTCAGAGCCAGCGCCAATATCTACGAGACCCGGAGTGTGTTCGCGAAACGACACTGGCTGCAGAGGCCAAATTGTATCAATAGATAGCGCCGTTGGCCCAGCGTGGTAGCTGGGAAATAGTGGGTTATGGCCCAAGTTGTACTTTATATCGGTTAACAACAGTTCTTGGTGTTGTTGTTCATGGTGCAGGCCAAGTTCTAATACTTGCGCGATTTCCTCGGCAGCAGGGGTCGTGAACTTACCCTCACCAACAAGGGTAATTACCGCTTGGTCGATTGCCTCTCTATAGGCAAAAACTTGGGCAACGGTTGGCCGAGAAAGCGAGCCTCTTTGCAGGCGTGGGAATGGATCGCCAACACCGTTGTAATAGGAGTTAAACAAATGCTCATAGGCGGGATGATGCGCCTGATAATCGGGCGCAAACTTTTGCAGTAGGAAAGTTTCAAAGAACCAAGTAGTGTGGGCAAGGTGCCATTTTGGTGGACTAGCATTTGCCATTGGCTGCACGCCAAAGTCTTCAATATGCAAAGGATGACATAGCTCCAGCGACCGTTGCCGAACGCCTTTGAAGCGCTGGACCAGCGCCTTGAGAACAATATCTAAAGCTGCGCGGTCAACTGTATCTGTGTCAGTCTCAGTAGACTGGAACCGCGAATGCATAAGAGTCCTAAAATTGAGCGTCTAAGGTCTGGTAAGTAAGCCTAATGGTCTCCGCTTTATGTGGCAACTTGATGAAGCCGTGATAATGACCCCTTGGATTGATGATTACGATATTGCCAGTATGGTCAACGGTATAGGATTGCGCGTCCGAACCCTCAACTGGAGAACGTAGCGGTACTTTAGCGAAGGCAACGTTAACTTGGTCAGTGAATTGCACCAACTCAGCTCTCTCACCACGCACACCTAAGAACTCTGGCGAAAATGCGCTCACGTATGCGCCTAACCGCTCAAGAGTATCAGCGTCAGGGTCCACAGAGACTAGGCGCACTTTAAAACCGTTAGCCAACTCAGGTGCCTGGCGCTTTAGCTGATTTTCTACTTGGCCAAGGACAGACAATGATGTCGGACAAACATCAGGGCAATTTGTGAAGCCAAAAAATATGAAGCTCCAATGTCCCTCCAAACTCTGACGATTAAACGTCTCGCCGGTGTGATCCGTTAGTTGAAAGGGACCTATATCTCGGGGGGTAGGCAAAATAAATACACCTTGCGCACGCATTTCATCCGGCGAAAGTTGTGGTGTTCGCAGCTTGCTGAAAACAAACATCACCAAAACAATACTTATGAAGATGACACACAAACCAACCGTAGACTTAATACTTTGCATCAAACTAAACCGTCACTCTTTGCAGTTCTAAAGGGGCAATGTCTATGCCTTGCACCAAAAGGTAATGGTCAAGCAATAAAACAAGGAACAGCGCACCCAAGTAGACTATTGAGTAACGAAAAGTTTCCATTGGCGCGTTTGGGTTGCTATCGCGCACAAGCACTATCGCCCAATACAAAAATCCGCCACCCAGCGCCAGCGCTCCTGCCAGATACACCAAACCAGACATACCAATGAGGTAAGGCAATATAGTGCACAGAACTAACAAGATCGTGTAAAGCAGGATATGTAGTCGAGTATAGGCCTCACCGTGTGTCACAGGCAGCATGGGCATTCCTACGTCTGCATACTCGTCTTTGCGTTCAAGAGCCAACGCCCAAAAATGCGGAGGCGTCCACACAAAAATAATCAGTACTAAGAGCAAGCCGCCAGGATCAATACTATTAGTCACCGCCGTCCAACCAAATAAAGGTGGCGCTGCACCAAACAAACCGCCAATGACAATATTCTGCGGCGTCGCTCGCTTTAAAAAGAACGTGTATATCAGGCCATAGCCCACCCAAGAGGCCAGATTAAGCCAAGCGGTTAAAGGGTTAATTAGGAACCAAAGAATGCCCAGACCTAGTAGCCCGGTGACCGCCGAGAAGATTATCGCATCGCGATTAGAGACCCTTCCAGTAGCAACAGGGCGGCTCTGGGTTCGCGCCATGCGCGCATCGATATGTGAATCGGCAATATGATTGACTACTGCTGCTGAGCCAGCCACAAGAGCAATACCGATATTGCCGTAAATCAGCACATCTAACGGGACACTTGAGGCGGTGGCGAGAAACATGCCGGCGACAGAACATATCAACATGAGTAAAACCACGCGCGGTTTACACATTTCCAAAAAGTCTCGCCATGAGGCGCCAACAATAGCTTCAGACATTTAAGTATCTTTCTTGATTAGTAATGTAACGGTTCACACGAACCGTAGTCGGGGCGCGAAGTTTACTGTAACTAAGCACAATAGTAACAGAGCACCTACCGTATTGTGCGCAGTAGCGTTAAGTAGAGGCAGCACCCATACGACGTTGAGTATGCCCAAACAAATCTGCAGCAAAAGTAGTCCGCCCATTAAATAGGCAATAACTGGCTTGATGGCCAATAGTTTGTAAACCAACGAACCTACTATAAAGAGTACAAATATTGCGCCAATACGATGAACCCAGTGAATAGCGGTGCGGGCCTCACTGTCCATTAAACCACCTAGGTAACTTGGACCGACGCTCTGGAGTAAATTGAAGCCCTGTGCAAAATCCATTGCAGGTGTATAGCTTCCGTCGCAACTAGGGAAGTCATAACAAGCTAAGGCTGCGTAGTTGGATGATACCCAACCCCCTAGCATGATTTGAACAACCACTGCCACGAACGCTATCTTTGCGTGCAACGAAGGCTGAGGCAGACCACTCACCAAGCTCGGTAACCCGCCTTGACGCAAATAAATCAGCCATATCAAGCTTAATGTTGCAAAGCCGCCTAACAAATGAGCGGTAACTACTTGAGGCCATAGTTTTAGTGTCACGGTCCAGGCGCCAAATGCTGCTTGGCAGAGAATCAGTACCATCAAAGCAGACACTATAGTAGTGGGTGTATTTTCTTTCGCATTGCGCCATGCCAGCACCAACATGGAGAAGACAATTAGCAATAGGAATCCTGCAATGTAACGGTGGCCCATTTCCCACCAAGCTTTCTCAATTTCAACCGGCGCGTCAGGAAATAAGGCTTCTGCAGCTGTTATGTCTGAGGTATTTTCGGGCACTGTCAAAAACCCATAGCATCCAGGCCAATCCGGACAACCTAATCCCGCATCGGCAAGTCGGGTGTACGCACCAACAGATACAACTAATAGCGCCCATATGACGCCGAAGCCGGCAAGTTTTCTAAGTCGGGAATTAACCAATTTGAGACACCTTTAGTAGTCGTTTAAGGTCCTGCAATATGTCTTTTGGATTAGTAGCAATTGCATAATGAAAAACCAAATTACCATTGGGATCGATAATATAGATTCCCGCTGGAACTGGCTGATTTTTAGTTTTGATAACTTTTAGATCTGGCTGATCTTCGGGTATGAAATTTCCCGAGATGTTAGAGAAAGCTCGGCGCACGCGTTTCGCTTCTCTATTCAACAAGATATGGGTCGCTTGAAGGTTTTTCAATGCCTTAGCGCAATCTTCAGCACAATTTTCGGCCACAGTCCAAAGCCACCAATGACCCGATGTACCCACGGCAACACCGTTTTCACTTTCCCAGCCAATAGCTTCAATAGTTAGAGGAGGATTTACGAAATCGCCCTTGTTTGTTGTGCCCCAACCACTGCTGTTCTGCGAAGCGAAGAACAATAAATAGGAGCCACCCAAGGATAGCGTCGCAGTAATAAGAATTAGCGTAAGTTGACGGCGGCCGCTTGCGGGCTTTTTGGCCGGTTTATCCTGCATGTTTAACTCCTAATACTTGCGAAACTATTGTGAAAAAAGCGCAGGCCTTCACGGGCGCTTAAACCCATAGAAAATAAAACCCACTAACAGTGTGATGCTTAACCCGAACCAAGTTAGTGCATAGCCCTTGTGAGTTGCGTCACTAAAGCCCTGAGCAAACGGTGCAGCCACTAATGCGCCCGGTTGTCCTGCCTCTAAGCGCAGTTCGGCGGGGTAAGCATCAACTAATTCAGCCATGCGGTCTATTTCCAAACGTTGAACTTGTTTTGGCCACCCATCATTCCAAGGGTCATCTGAGAGAATAGGAATCAAGCCTAAGTCAGGCCAAACAGTAGTCACCGGTGTAAACTCACCCTCTGGCATCGGCACTATTGGTTGTTCGCCCCGGTCCTTGGTACCAGCGATAAAACCCCTGTTGAGCAAGAAGCGACCATGATCTACGTCTAAAAAGCTATGAATGACCCAGTAACCTACCTGTCCGTCGCTAATTTGGTTATCCAGCAAAAAGTAGGTTGTTTCATAGCTACCCCTAAGGCGAATAGTATTAAATGGAATACCAAGCGTAGCCGGACTAGGTAATACTGGTAGTCCTGCCAATTGAGTTAAATATTTACTTTCAAGCCCGCGTTTTTCTTCGCCACGGCTCACCTGCCAATTGCCAAGAGCTAATAGTATTGGCAACAGGATGATGGTAAAAATGGTCATGCGCCAACCCGGTGAAAATCCTTTCATTGCTTAACGCCCGCATCCATATGCTTTAAACTAGAATTCTAAAAAAGAGAAGTGTACCAGTGCTCAAAATCATTATTGTTGTTTTACTTTTGTGCGTCATAGTTAGCCTTGGCAGTGGCTTGGTATTTCTTTTCAAAGACACTGACAAACCTGACAGCAAGCGCCTGTGGTACGCGCTCGGAGTAAGAGTCACCTTCGCAACACTATTGGTACTGACCATTGGTTACGGCTTTTACACCGGAGAACTGCGCATGGGCCTCAACGCGCCATGGCACGGCGCCACCCAGCAAAGCGAATAAATTAAGTCTGCCATTTCACCAGACAAAGTTTTGTGAAAATTTAGGCAAATAAAAAGGGCTCTCTTAGAGCCCTTTTTTATGCCAGCCGTTATCTGCCTGCCGACATCATGCGCTATCAGGCGAACCCGATAGCGCCCTTGCACTATACGACATAAACAAAGATAAACAGCCCAACCCAAACCACATCAACGAAGTGCCAGTACCAGCTTGCTGACTCAAAGCCAAAGCAATCATTCGCTGTAAAGTGACCCTTTATAGCTCGGAAAAGTTGAACTAAGAGAATGAAAGTACCCAGTGTTACGTGAAAACCGTGGAAACCGGTCAGAATAAAGAACGTAGAGCCATAAATTCCGCTATCTAAGGTCAAACCTAAGGCCTGATAAGCGTGAATGTATTCTTCTACCTGAAGAATCAAAAAGATGATACCTAGGATAACTGTTAGAGCTAACCAACCGATTATCTTATTACGTTCCTGAGACTTAATTGCATCGTGAGCAAAGTGAACTGTGACGCTAGAAGTCAAAAGAATAACGGTGTTATAGAACGGCAGGTAGGCGCCCCAAGCACTAAGATTAGATACATCCGGTGAAGCCATACTCTCGCCTGGATTAACAAAGATCTCAGGATTTGGATTAGCCACCACTGGCCAAGTAGCTTCAAATGCAGGCCATAGATATTCGCCAATGACAGCCTTATCGCCCTCACCACCTAACCAAGGTACAACAAATTCACGCACATAAAAGAGAGCGCCGAAAAATGCTGCAAAGAACATGACTTCAGAAAATATGAACCAGCCCATGCCCCAAACGTAACTCTTTTTCAGAGTTGCGTTATTCATACCAGCTGCATTTTCTTCTACAACTTTAGCGAACCAGCGATAAAGAACGAAACTGACAAACGCGAAGCCAACAAGACTTTGAGTCCAGCCACCGGCGCCACCGTTTTTGATTTCGTTCAAGAACCCCGCCAAGCCAGTGACCATAAGCATCAGGCCAAAAGCTAAAAATACCGGGTACCAACCTTGTTCGGGCACGTAGTATGTCGAGTTGTCCACCTCTGTTGAGCTACTCATCTATCTCCTCCACTAAAATTATGTCGTTATCCGCCTGCTACGGGGCTAACTTGGTTATCTACATTTTGCATATTTTCAGGCAATCCAACACGTTCGGTGACATCAAATAGCGCGTAGCTCAAATTGATACTTGAAACGTTTTTAGGTAACCCACGATCAACAATGAACCGCATTGGCATTTCCAACTCTTCTCCGGGTTGCAAAAGCTGCTGCTCAAAACAAAAACACTCAGTCTTGTGAAAAAATTCCGCGGCTGATGATGGCACCAACGAAGGAATCGCCTGGGCGATCATAGGTCGCCCGGTGGTATTTTTCACATAGAAGCTCACCGTATTAGCCGACCCTGGATGTACCCTCACAGCACCCTTTTGCGGCCAAAAATCCCAGGTCATCCCTTGATTAGTATTGGTGAGAAAGTTCACCTTAACTAAGCGGGATGTATCGGGGCTGGTTCTTGCTTCATCAAACACATATGGCCCACCGGTCTTACCGTTGAGCCCAGTAACTTCACAAAACAAATCATACAAAGGCACCAGTGCAACAACAAAGCCGCACATGCCCAATACAATCAAAGCCAACTTTTTTACAGTTCGCTTAATCTCTGTCTTTTGTTTTGCTTCAGTACTCATGTATTTCTAGCTCTCCTGACTAGCCTTGGGCTAGCCGTGGACTTCTTCGCTCTTCACTTCTGGTGGGTAAGTAAAGCTGTGGTACGGTGCTGGAGATGGAAGTATCCACTCCAAACCTTTAGCGCCTTCCCATGAACGACCTTTAGCAGGTGCGCCACTACGAATGGTCTTAATCACAACATATAAGAAAAACAGTTGAGAGAAACCAAAGATGAAGGCACCAATACTTGAGACCATATTAAAGTCAGCAAATTGCAGAGCGTAATCTGGAATACGCCGGGGCATTCCTGCTAAACCTGAGAAGTGCTGTGGAAAAAAGGTCACGTTCACACCAATAAATGACAGCCAAAAGTGCAGTTTACCAAGAGATTCGTCGTACATTTTGCCAGTCCACTTTGGAATCCAAAAGTAAACTGCTGCAATGATTGAGAACAATGCGCCAGGCACAAGTACGTAGTGGAAGTGTGCCACTACAAAATAGGTATCGTGGTACTGATAATCAGCAGGCGTAATCGCCAGCATCAATCCAGAGAAACCGCCCATGGTGAATAGCACTACGAATGCAATTGCGAACAACATAGGCGTTTCAAAAGTCATTGAACCGCGCCACATAGTTGCGATCCAGTTGAAAACTTTCACGCCCGTAGGTACCGCAATAAGCATTGTGCTGTACATAAAGAATAGCTGACCCGCCAACGGCATGCCCACTGTAAACATATGGTGTGCCCATACGATAAAGGACAAGAACGCAATAGAGGCTACCGCATATACCATTGAGGTATAGCCAAACAATTGCTTACGCGCAAAGGTTGGAATGATGTGGGAGACAATACCAAATGCTGGCAAGATCATTATGTAAACTTCAGGGTGACCAAAGAACCAGAAAATATGCTGGAACATTACAGGGTCACCACCACCGGCAGCATTAAAGAAGCTGGTGTTGAAGTGAATATCGAACAACATCATGGTTACCGCGCCAGCTAGAACAGGCATTACTGCGATCAACAAATACGCTGTAATCAACCATGTCCATACAAACATTGGCATCTTCATCAATGTCATACCAGGAGCGCGCATATTCAAGATAGTCGCGATGATATTGATACTACCCATAATGGACGACGCGCCCATTAGGTGAACCGCAAAAATAAAGTATGTTACTGAATCTGGCGCATAGGTAGTTGAAAGCGGAGCGTAGAAAGTCCAACCGAAGTTAGGGCCGCCGCCTTCCATAAACAACGTGGATATCATCATGCTGAAGGCAAAAGGCAGAATCCAGAACGAAAGATTGTTCATTCTGGGTAGAGCCATATCTGGGGCGCCGACCTGCATTGGAATTAACCAGTTAGCTAGGCCTACGAAGGCCGGCATAATGGCACCGAAGACCATGATCAAACCATGGTTCGTGGTCATCTGATTGAAAAACTCTGGCTCTATAAACTGCAAACCAGGTTGAAACAATTCAGTGCGAATGACCAAAGCCATAACACCACCAATCAAAAACATCGCAAAGCTAAACCAAAGGTAAAGCGTACCAATGTCTTTGTGGTTAGTTGTATAAAGCCAGCGCAACATTCCCTTTGCAGGGCCGTGTGCGTGGTCGTCGTGATGATCTGCGTGAATAACTTCGCTCATGCCTATTCCTTACTGACCGTTAGATAAATTGATTACGTCTTGAGGCTGGGAAATATCCCCAGCATCGTTGCCGAATGCGTGACGTTGATAATGCACAACTGACGCTAACTGAGCTGCGTCTAGCTGCTTGCCAAAAGCTTGCATTGCACTGCCTGCCACGCCGTTAATCACCAAGTTCAGGTGATCGTCGCGAGGTCCCATTGCTACAGCAGAACCTGCAATAGCTGGGAAGACTGGTGGTACACCTTCACCGTTAGCCATGTGGCATGAAGAACAGTACGTACCGTATATAACCTCGCCCTGCACCATGAGTTCATCATGGGAGAACGTCTTGGTTAAACTTTCTTTACGCACAACCTCAGAAGAAACCTTGGTTGCATACCAAGCGTCAAACTCTGCTTCAGGCATTGCTTCTACAACAATTGGCATAAAGCCGTGATCTTTGCCGCAAAGTTCGGTGCATTGGCCGCGATAAATGCCGGGCTCTTCCACAATCGCCCATAGTTCGTTGAGCATGCCAGGTACTGCGTCGCGCTTAATACCAAAATCGGGTACCCACCATGCATGGATCACGTCTTCAGAAGTCACCAAGAAACGCACCTTACGGTTAATTGGAATTCTTAGATGCTCGTCCACTTCTAATAAATAGGTTTCAGTTTTCTCTGATCGGTTAACAATCTGTGACCTAGGTGTAGCTAAATTAGAGAAGAAAGAGAAGGAGTTATTATAATCTTCGTCTAGATACTTATATTGCCACTTCCACTGGTAGCCACGAACTTCGATGTTCATGTCTTCGCCGCCGGTATCGTACATTGCAACAAGTACTTGGGTCGCCGGGATAGCCATTACGATCAAAATCAGAGTTGGAACGATGGTCCAAGCCAATTCCATTTTTGTGCTTTCATGGAATGTCGCGGGAACTACTCCCAGAGACTTGCGGTGGCGAAAGACCGACCAGAAGAGCACCCCGAATACGACCACACCAATCGCCACACAGATATAAAAAATAGTCATGTGCAGGTCATATACTTGGCGACTGATATCTGTAACGCCAACGCGCATATTCAGTTCGTCCGCAAAGGCCACACCTGAGGCTATAAACGCCACGACGCCGGTTAGCATCCGCAAAATCTGCTTTTTCATTCTGCTCTGTCTCACTTTCATTTCTATAAATAGGTAGTCAAGCGTCGCCGACCGTACTGGCAGACCCTGCCCAGTATTATCAACAACGTATTTCAAAATCTTTCTAAACGTTCTGTCGCCTTAATGCGATTTTCGCTTTGAACAAGGCAAAGGGCATCATTGTTCTTTTTGACGCAATGTAGGCACTAATAATGCAGCCACCTAATAACCAACCACCAATCTGGTGCACTGCTGATCATTAACAGGTGTCTTTAGATCGCGTCAGATCGCGTCTTTTTAGCCGTGCTTTTAGCGGCGATAAGACAGCGTCAGGGCGTATTACTGCTGCGCTGACACTTGCAGCTCGACCAGCGCGGCGAGATTATAGCAACTCAATGCCTTAGAGCAACTCGAAGTTTGTTTTTTGGTGCTGTGAACAAGCTAAAAGTTCTTAGACAAAAGCTATGTAAGCCCATGAAATGCAAAAGAACCAAGCACTGTTACATTCAACGCTTCGGGTTGCTGGGGTCCATTAGACGAACTACTTGCGGCTCCGCCGCTGGCGCTCTGTTTCGCTCAAATCTCGCTCGAGGCAACACAACACCATTCGCTGGCGCCTCGGACTCCATTATTTCGGTAAAACCACAGCTAACACAGCGCCGCTGAACTTGGGTTGCGCCTTCCGTATCATCGTCGGATGCTACCGTTTCAAGCACGGTCCTATCTAACTCGCGGCATTCTGGACAAACTGCTCCTGAAATAAACCGTTTTGTCGTCTTCAAAGTTCAGCTCCTATTTGCTTTTTCAAGCGCTGATATATTTCCTCTGTATCAGGTCGAACACCACGCCAAATTTTAAAGCTTTCGGCGGCCTGCTCCACCAACATACCCAGCCCATCAACGCTAACCAGTGCGCCATGCGCCTCTGCCCAAAGAGCAAACTTGGCTTTTGCACCATAACTCATGTCATAACAAAACGCGCCGCGCGCCAAAAATACCGGTAGTTCAATTGCCTCAGAGGACAGCCCCTGAGAGGTACTATTAACAACTAAGTCGTAATGTGAGTGACCATCTTCAGTCAATGTGTCTACGCCAACCGCCTCAATACGCTCGTATCCATGACGGCCAACAAACAAGTCACGCAGTGCTTGAGCATTAGCAAGCGTTCGATTCGCTATGGTGACTTGGCTGGGGTTTCCGCTCAAAAGGGGTTCCACAATGCCGCGACAAGCGCCGCCAGCGCCTAAAATTAGAACAGACTTACCTTGCAGCTGAAAACCATGACGTTGGTCTAAATCTCGGACAAAACCGACCCCATCAGTATTATAGCCAATGACATTGTCACCATCGATCGAGAGCGTATTTACCGCATTTGCTATGTTGGCTAGCCCATGGCGCTGGGTTGCAAGCTGAAAAGCATCGACTTTAAAGGGTACAGTTATGTTGAGGCCCCTGCCGCCAGAGGCGACAAATTCTTGCAAAAACTGAGCAAACCCCCCCAGTTCGAGGTGGGCCTTTTCGTACACCAACGCTTGGTCAGTTTGCGCAGCAAACTCTTGGTGAATCTGTGGCGACAATGAATGTTCAATCGGGTTACCGACTACGCAATAACGATCCATGTGAAAGCGTCCTTCTTAACAATCCTTTGTTTTCTCCACCTTTATACACCTTTAGGTGGTTACAGACGGTCCTCACTTATCTTGGTCCTGCTTCTAACTATTAGCGCAGACTTTGAATGCCTGTATCTTGCAGCTGCAGGATTTTACTTGGACCATCTGCCAAACCTATTTCGCCGGGCAAAACTAGATCAACAATTTGTGCAAACTGCGCCAACGCTTCGGCGTAACTTCTAATCGGCTCTTCACCGGCAAGATTCAAAGAGGTAGACACTATAGGTCGCTGCATGCCTTCAGCCAATTGCCTAGCTTGGTCATGGTCGGGTACGCGACATGCAACGGTTTTACGACCTCCGCTCACCCAAGATGGATACTCGGTATCAGGCAAAATCCAAGTAACATGCCCCGGCCAAGTAGCTTCAATACTTTGCCGATCTGAGCGTTCTAAGGCATCCAACTGCGGAGCGAAGGCTGCAGCTGATCCACCCAAAAGCAGTAGGCCTTTTTCTTCGGGTCGCATCTTGATTTTTAGTAGCCGCTGGACCGCCGCTGCATTATGGGGATCACAGGCAAGGCCCCAAACGCCCTCAGTGGCATGAGCCAAGATGCCGCCGCGTTGTAAAACGTCCACGGCAGCAGCAATATCACTCAAGAGTTAAGAGATTTCTGCACAGAAGCATTTTGCGCTTCGACTTTTTCTCTATTGGCGCTGCGATCAGCTACTACCACTTGGTGCAAATCATCGTTGGCAATCGCCAACATTTGCGCAGCTAGATATGCGGCATTCTTTGCGCCAGCTTTACCCACAGCAACTGTAGCCACCGGAATCCCACCAGGCATTTGCACGGTAGATAACAATGCATCAAAACCTTGAAGTGGACCGCTATCAATTGGCACACCAATAACGGGTCGCTGGGTATGCGCTGCTACTGCGCCCGCCAAATGCGCGGCCATTCCAGCCGCACAAACAAATACTCTACAACCACGATTTTCAGCGTCTGCTACATAATCTGCCGTACCCTGAGGTGTGCGGTGTGCGCTAGTTACTCGCACTTCAAACGTAATCCCCAAGCTCTCTAACATTGAAGTCGTCGCCTGCATGACTGGCCAGTCTGATTCAGACCCCATTAAAACTGCAACCCAAGACATGTCATCTATCCTTTAAATTATGAGACGCGAATATACCCGCCTAACCGTTGCTGAACAAACCCTGCGAGCTGTAATTCAACAAGACTTTGACTAATGTTTTGGATGTCATCGCTACAAGCTAGCGATATTTCGTCCAAACTCATGGCATACGGGCTCAAAATCCTCAGTACCCGCTGACTCACAGGACTGAGTTTAGGCCCCACTTCATCATCTAGCTTGGTGACTGGCTCTTTATTGAGTTCGCTATTTGATCCTTTATTTAGTCCCTTATTTGGGACTTTGTATGAAAGATTAGTAGTTTCTTGCTTTGGGTGGTAATCCACTTTGTGGGTCCAATCCATTTCTTCCATTACTTGCGCAACATCCGTCACTAACACAGCTCCCTGGCGAATCATTCTATGGCAGCCCTTACTAACTTCGCTTAAAGGCGAACCCGGAACCGCAAAAACCTCTCGTCCCTGCTCTAATGCCATACGCGCAGTGATCAAGGACCCACTTTGTTCGCTGGCTTCCACCATTATAGTTGCCCATGCTGCTCCACTAATCAGGCGGTTTCTTTCGGGAAAGTGATACGGGCGAGGTTGGGTTTGGTAGGGGTATTCGCTTATCAACATTCCGCCTTGCGCCACAATTTTTTCGCCAAGGTACTTATTCTGCCGTGGGTAAATATTGCTCAACCCAGAACCAAGAAAGGCAACTGTGCGGCCGGCGCCAACTGCGAGAGCGCCTTTATGCGCTGCTGCATCAATACCGTGCGCCAGACCGCTGATAGTACAAACACCCGAGTGCGCTAAGTCTGCAGCAAAGCGTTCGGCAACAACCTTTCCTACGGTTGTGCATTTACGCGCACCCACAATAGCAATAGCACGGTTTGCTAACGCCTGCGGATCACCCAAATAGAAGAGTACAAGTGGAGGGTCCGGTATCATTCTTAATAAGGCCGGAAACTCATCATCTAGAATCGACAGTACTTGAGTTTTCTCTGCAACATGCTCCGGTAAGAAACCGACTAACTTTTGGCGGCGCTTCTGCTGCATTGGTGGGTGCTCTCTTGAAACCAACTTTAGTTCAGCCGATTGTCCCGAGAAAATCCAGCTATTGATCACCTGACGAGGCCAGCTCGCTAAGAGTTCGCAAAGGCGCAATGTAGTGTGGCTCGTCATAGTAATACCTGTGCGATAACCTTTTCTTGAGCGGCGCTTAATAAGGATGCTGCGCTCACTAGATATACTAGGTTCGGTAATCCAAGAGGGAGATTAAAGTGGCAGTGACTTCTCGTGACCTGATCTATAGCGGGTGGCTCGCGTAAGACTTTACACATTAGCCCCTTAGAGCAGCTTAAGACGGTGGGTTTTGATCTTGGGAGTGCAAGAATGCAGCTGACTGAGCGCCACTCAGAAATTTCGCGCAAATTCTAACCAATCTATAGCTACCAAAGTATCGGTATCCACGAGCGTTGGCGTTATACTGCCGCCATTATTCGATAGGCTTTTGTTCATTCATGTCATTGCTTCATATATTGCATCATCCAGACCCGCGCCTACGCACCAAAGCAGCGCCGATTGTTGAGTTTCCATCGGCCGTGGCAACCTTGGCGGAAGATATGCTAGAAACAATGTACGCCGCCCCTGGCATTGGTCTTGCCGCGACTCAGGTTAATGTCCATCAACGACTTATTGTTGTTGACGTTTCTGAAGGCAATAACGAACCCCATGTACTGATTAACCCGAAGTTAACCCTCATTGGCGAAAATATTCCTTGGGAGGAAGGGTGCCTGTCAGTTCCAGGAATTTACGAAACTGTGCAACGATCTGAACATATTGAGGTGCTGGCTCAAAGTGTGACAGGCGATGAATTTACTATGCAGGCTTCTGGTCTGCTTGCCATTTGTATTCAGCATGAGTGTGATCACCTGGATGGCAAATTGTTTGTAGACTACCTGTCCAGCTTAAAGCGCAGCCGTATCAACAAAAAACTTAAGAAAAACAAAGAACAGGCGTGACCAACCTAACCACTGCATTTGCAGGTAGCCCTGAATTCGCAAAAACCATTTTGCAGCACTTGAGTGACTCGCCATTTGCACCAAAGGTTGTGTTAACGCAACCTGATAGACCAAAGGGTCGTGGGCGCAAACTAAAGGCCAACCCGGTTAAAACCTTGGCCCAAGAACTAGCCATTCCCGTGTTACAGCCAAATGACTTTAAGTCTCAAGAAAGCCTAGATGAACTTTCGCATTTTCACCCAGATGTATTGATCGTTGCAGCCTATGGATTGATCTTACCGACAACGGTATTAGAACTGCCTAAATATGGATGCATCAATGTTCACGCTTCACTTCTCCCACGCTGGCGCGGCGCCGCACCCATTGAGCGCGCGGTGATGGCTGGAGATACACAAACTGGTGTGGGCATTATGCAAATGGAAAAAGGCCTAGATACTGGACCCGTCTTTCTTGAACAAAAGGTCGCGATTAACAATGACTCAACCGTTGCAGATTTAGAACATCAACTGGCGGTAGGTGGCGCCCAGCTACTTATTGAGGTGCTCAATAGCCTGCCAGCCCAAACCCAAACCCAAGCCCAAGCCCAGAGCGAAGCAGGCATTACCTACGCGGCCAAACTTACCCCTGCCGATCGACGAGTTAACTGGCACAATTCCGCCGCTGAGATTGAGCGCCAAATTCGCGCGCTTGCCAACAGGATGCCCGTTACTGCAACACTACCAGAGGTAGAGGTGCAACTTCTAAGCGCCCAAGTTATCACTGCGGACAGTGCAGCTGCCCCGGGTACTATAGTGGCGGCACGCAAGGGACAATTCGTCGTTCAATGTGGAACCGACCAACTACAAGTTCAGCGACTTAGAATAAATAAAGGAAAAGGACTACCAATGGATGCAGCCGCGGCAATCAACGGTTTTCAACGGTTCCTACCTGAGGGTGCTCAATTTGACGCGGATGGGGTCAGCCCATGAGTTTTTCCTGGCATACCAAAGGAACGAATAAAACCGGGGATCCTAAATCCCAGGTGGGTCTAAACAAGAAGAACGAAAGCGCGCGTACCAGAATGGAGGTATGCAAAGCGCTTCAACATATAGTTGAAGGCGGCAGAACCATAGACTGGATTAGGGCTGAAAAGTCTCAGTGGATTTCAACACCCCTGCATAGAGAACTAATTTACGGCACAACTCGTCACTATCTTTCGTTGCAAGAACCGGTTAACAATTTGCTGAAAAAGCCCTTCCGCGACAAAGATAGAGATCTATTTCACCTGCTGATAGTGGGCGCCTACCAACTAAAATACACGGGCATAGCAAGCTATGCCATTATCAATGAAAGTGTTAACGCTTGTGTTGTTCTAGGCAAACCGTGGGCAAAGGGGCTGGTCAATGCCGTGCTTAGACAGCTACAACGTGCCACCGAAGCCGCACAAACCGAATATAAGGGCAGCACAAATGGTTCGGAAATAGACAGCGCTATTTCTGACCATCCAACCTGGCTTAAGGACAAACTCGCTGACCAGTATCCGGCCCAATGGCAGGCCCTTGTTGTTGCCAACAGTCAGCGTGCGCCCATGACGTTGCGAATCAATACGACAAAAGTAGAGCCTAGTTTCTACAAAGCTAAACTACGCGAAGACGACATCTCGTTCGCAGAGTCTCGTATGGCGGAAACAGTAATCCTCGATACCCCGCAGAATGCTGAAACTTTGCCGAGCTGGTCTGCCGGTGAAGTTGCAGTCCAAGACCTGTCTGCGCAACTTGCAGCCAACACAATGATGGAGTTAATACCTGCAACAACTTTCGAGCCTCGGGTACTTGATGCCTGCGCGGCTCCTGGGGGCAAGTTATTTCATTTGCACGAACGCTTGAGTGCCCAGTTTAAGGCCCACCAGCTATTTGCATTAGACAGTAAAAAGAAGCGCTTAAACGAGACTAAAACTATTGGTAATCGGCTCGGCCATACAGATGATCCACGGCTGTCTATGTTATGTGCAGATGCAACCGACGAGGATTGTTGTGGTGACCGTCTATTCGACGGAATTTTACTCGACGCACCATGTTCGGGTAGCGGCACTATTAGGCGCAACCCTGATATTCGCTTATTGCTCCAACCAGACCACTTGCAAGCCCACCAAGATCTACAACTACAGTTGTTACACAATCTATGGCGCCGACTAGAGGAGGGGGGTACTCTTCTTTACTCAACCTGCTCAATTTTCCATGAGGAAAACGATCAAGTGATAGAGAAGTTTATGAGCGCCCACACAAACGCAACGTCCGTTGCTTTGAACCTTAAATATGGCAGTGCGACTACTCTAGGTTGGCAGTTGTTACCATCAGATAAAAACACTGACGGATTTTTTTACGCCGGTTTGACTAAAGTTTAGTAAAAAGGTTAGGTAAATATGAAGATTCTGATTTTGGGTGCAGGACAAGTCGGCGGCACCCTTGCAGAGAGTTTAGCCAAAGAGTCTTTTGATATTACTTTGGTCGACCAAAACAGCGAGCGTCTCCAAGAACTCGGCAGCCGTTTAGACATACAAACAATAGAAGGCTCTGCCTCTCACCCTGACGTTCTGCGCAAAGCTGGTGCCGATGATGCGGATATGCTTATCGCTGTAACCTCAAGTGACGAAATCAATATGGTAGCTTGCCAAGTTTGCTACTCCGTTTTTCGCACACCTATGAAAATTGCGCGCATTAGATCCTCTGCCTATCTAGGCAAAGAGGGGTTTTTCCACAAAAACCATATGCCCATTGATCGTCTAATTAATCCTGAGCAAGTAGTCACCGATCAAATCCACGAGTTGCTTAGTCATCCCGGCGCTTTAGATGTTTTAGATTTTGCTAACGGCAAAGCACAGCTAGTGGCTATGCGTGCATACCATGACGGCCCTTTGGTTGGTCATGCGCTGAGTTTGCTGCGTAAACACATGCCTAAAGTAGATACACGCGTTGCGGCAATCTTTCGCCGCGGTCAATCGATTATGCCCGAGGGCAGTACCGTGATTGAGGCAGACGATGAAGTCTTTTTCATTGCCGCCAGAGAACACATTAGCGCGGTAATGGGCGAGCTGCGCAAAGCAGAGCAACCTTATCGGAGAGTCATGGTTGCGGGCGGCGGTAACATTGGCGCTCGCCTGGCGGCATCTATTGAAAACAAATACGCGGTTAAGGTCGTAGAGTTCTCAAAAGCTCGAGCCGACAAGCTTGCAGAGCAATTGGATAAAGCCGTGGTCATCCACGGCGACGCCACTGACAGAGATTTACTGTTAGAAGAAAATATCGAGCAATGCGATGCGTTTTGCGCACTGACCAATGACGATGAAGTGAACATCATGTCATCCTTAATGGCCAAACGCCTTGGCGTAAGGCAGGTCATTACGCTAATCACCAAACCCGCCTATGTTGATTTAGTTCAAGGCGGGGAAATTGATGTGGCGATATCTCCGCAACAAGCAACTATCAGCACCGTTTTATCCTATGTGCGACGAGCGGATGTGGCAAGAGTGCACAGTTTACGGCGCGGCGCGGCCGAAGCTATGGAGGCCATTGCTCACGGAGATGCCAAAAGCTCCAAGGTAGTAGGCCGCAAAATTAACGAAATTAAGCTTCCTAGTGGGGTCACCATCGGCGCCATTGTTAGAGGCGATGATGTCTTAATCGCCCACGATGATGTCATCGTTGTCTCCGATGATCATGTCATATTATTTATGGTCGATAAGTCCCAGATACGGGCAGTTGAGCGATTATTTCAAGTCGGTCTGACTTTCTTCTAAGCAGGTAGCGAAAACACATGCACCTATCCGTTATCTTTCGCGTAACCGGCACATTACTAACGCTTTTTAGTTTTACGTTCTTGTTACCTATTATTGTTGCCCTGGCCTTTGCTGAAGATAATACCGATACGTTTATCACAGCGTTCTTTGTCACCCTCATCTGTGGCCTGACGCTCTGGTTACCCTTGCGCGGCAATAGGGAGCTGCGCGGAGGAGATGGATTTTTAATTACGGCGTTGTTTTATATTGGTCTAGGCATATTTGGCGCAATCCCTTTTTATATCGATCCCGCGACCCAGCTGTCTTTTACCGATGCCGCATTTGAGTCGATGTCTGGGCTGACTACTACCGGTGCAACGATTTTGGTTGGCCTTGATGATTTGCCTAAATCGTTATTATTTTATCGCCAGCTACTGCAGTGGTTCGGCGGCATGGGCATTATTGTTTTGGCCGTAGCTATCTTCCCGATGCTGGGCATTGGAGGCATGCAACTTTACCGAACCGAATCTCCCGGGCCGGTTAAAGACAACAAGCTGACCCCAAGAATCACCGAGACGGCAAAAGCGCTTTGGTACATTTACCTGGGTTTAACAGTTGCCTGCGCACTGGCTTATTGGGCTGCAGGCATGAGTCTTTTCGATGCTGTCAGTCATAGCTTTGCTACCGTCGCCATCGGTGGTTTTTCAACCCACGATGCCAGCATTGGTTTTTTCAACAGCGGCGCAATTGAGGCTGTAGCGTGCTTGTTCATGGTGTTATCAGGGATCAACTTTGGTTTGCACTTTTTGGTCTGGCGGCGGCGCAACCCTCTGCACTATTTTGCAGATTTTGAGGTGCGGGCATATTTATCCGTGCTATTTCTGGTGGGCATTGGGGTCTGTAGCATTTTGTTAACCAATACGCCAGAAAGTGTTTCGCCCATTCGCGATGGCATTTTTCAAACCATTTCTATCACTACCACTACGGGCTTTGTTACTCAGGATTTTTCTCAGTGGCCGTCTGTTGCACCGGTACTCTTGTTGTTTGCGGCCTTTGCTGGTGGCTGCGCAGGATCAACCGCCGGCGGCATAAAGATGATTCGCGTGGTAATGATCTACCTTCAGGGTATGCGGGAAGTAAAACGCCTAATTCATCCTAACGGCGTGTTTCCTATTAAACTTGGCAAGACGCCCGTATCTGACCGACTAATAGAGGCCGTCTGGAGTTTCTTTAGTGTTTACGTTTTGCTGTTTTTATTGTCAGTAACTGCCATTATGACCATGAGTGACTTAGATTTTTTAACTGCATTCTCGGCTGTAGGCGCTAGCCTAAACAATTTGGGGCCAGGACTTGGCGAGGTTGCCATGAACTATTCCGGCTTAGACTCAGATGTGAAGTGGGTACTTATGTTCAATATGATGCTTGGAAGACTTGAGATTTTCACCCTGTTAGTTCTACTTACGCCGGCTTACTGGCGTCGATAAATATCTTCTTTATCGGGACCTAATCTGCGAAAACGCTTATAGGTCCACTGATACTGGGTTAAATCTCTTTCGGCAATTTTCTGCACACTTTTATTCAACGCATCTGCGTAAATCACCTCGTCAGGACTGGAAATGCCGCACTCTGGTAAGTCGAAGGAAATATTGTAACTTATACCGGTTGCATCAATTTTGCGCCAAGCACTGGCCATAACTACCTTCGGCTTGCCTTTACCTACGCTACTTATGCGTTTTGCTAGGGACATAGTCTGCGCATCTTGGCCAAAAAACTGACTCATAATGCAGCCACCCTCGCCGGTGGGCACTTGGTCTGGAAGCAGTACCACCACATGACCTTGCTTCATGCCGCGAACTAATCCACGCAAGCCCGCGGGGTTAGTGGGATGCAAGACCGCTCCTTGCCTTTCTCGCGCTTTCAGAATAGCTGGCTCTAATGCTCTTAGATTCGGGGGCGTATAAAGTGCGGAAACAGGATAGTCACTGCCCAAGTAAAGACTCATAAATTCCCAGCAACCAAAGTGCGGCATCAGCAGCAAAACACCATCACCTTCAGCCCATGCAGTGTGTAAAAGTTCCTCACCTTGAACACTACTGATCCTTGCTAACAGTTTTTCAATGGGCCAATGCAAAAGATAGGCAAATTCAATAGGTAACAAAGCGGTCTGGGCAAGGCTTTCGAAAATAATCTGCTCTCGAGCAGCAGCGTTTTTTTCCGGGAAACAATGTTCTATGTTGATCTTGGTAGTTCTATGCGCATCGGTATTGCAAAGAACCATCACTCGAGCAAGGCCTCGACCCAAAGCCACAGCTAGCTTAGGTGGTATTAAACTCAATAACCAAAATATGCCGGCAATAACGGTCGCCAAAAATTTCTCCAACTTTCTCTAACAGCAGACCTCAACGTTCCGGCATAAACTCCTGCGGCGTTGATTAGTGTTCATTTTGCACTTTTAAAGCGTACTTAAGTTCTTACTGATGCCTTCAGCAGTTTTTGACAATCTGCATAACGCCAGCAATCTGCATGGTGGTCGTTCACCATACCGGCACTTTGCATGAAGGCATAACAAATTGTCGGTCCAACAAAGCGAAAGCCTTTGGCTTTGAGTGCCTTAGACATGGCATTCGAATCACTAGTTTGAGCAGGCACTGCAAAGGCTTTGTTCGTATTTCTTACGGGCGGCGCAAATTGCCACAAAAATTCACCAAAATTATCTAACTCTAGGGCGCTTTGGGCGTTGCCAATCATGGCATTTAGTTTGCCACGGTGCCTGATAATGCCGGCATCCTGGAGCCAAAACTCCACATCATCTTGAGTAGCATTGGCCAACTTAACCATGTCAAAGCCAAAGAATAGCTTTTGCATGTGCTCGCGCTTATTAAGAACCGTAATCCAAGCAAGGCCTGCTTGCATGCCTTCTAAGATAAGCAACTTAAAAAGATCTGCCGACCCTTTGAGAGGAATACCCCATTCCTGGTCGTGGTAGTTTTTGTATACATCACTTGCATTGCACCAACTACAACGAACTTTCTCTTTAGCCGGATTACTCATGGACAATCCCCAAACACGCTTCCCACAGCAGGGTGAACGAAAAGGTCGCCCTGAAATGAAGAGCTCAAGCAAAGAACCCGAATGCTTCGAACAAACCCAAATTTAGAGCAACTTATACGTCTAGGTTCACCACCGACAAGGCATTAGTCTCAATAAACTCTCTTCTTGGTTCAACTTGGTCTCCCATTAGCGTGGTGAACATCCGATCTGCACCGATGGCATCATCAACGGTAACGCGGAGCATTCGACGTACTGACTGATCCATTGTCGTTTCCCAGAGCTGGTCAGGGTTCATCTCACCCAACCCTTTATAACGCTGAAGGTCTACGCCTCGTCGTGCCTCGGACTGAAGCCAATCGAAAGCCTGACCAAAGTAAGTGATTACTTGCTTACGTTCACCGCGTTGTATGTAGGCGTTTTCTTCTACTAAATCGTGGAGCATGTCGATCATTTCGGAGATAGCCCGATACTCTGGGCCCGCTAAGAAGTTAGGGGTTAACGCCACTCGCTCACGGTTACCTTTTAGCAAAATGCTAATATTGGGTACAAAGAGTTGGCGCTCTTCATCCCATATCGCTTCAACAGTTGGAGAGGCGCCAGGGTTGTCGCCAAGAATTTCCACCAACACGTCACTCCAAGACTGAATAACCGCTTCATCATTCATATCATCTTGTGACAATTTCGGCGCGCGAATAAGACCATGGGTAATTTCGACAGGGTACTTTCTTTTTGAGAGAGCTAAGCGGTCGATGAGCTTTTGATAAGCCTGAACTAATGCCTCTAAAGCTTCGCCTTGAATAGCCGGTGCTTCAGGGTTAACGAATAACTTCGCATCCTGAAGCGATAGCTCCATAAAATAGGCGCTCAATTCATCATCGTCTTTAACATAACGTTCTTGACGGTTCTTTTTCACCTTATATAAGGGCGGTTGCGCAATGTAAATATGCCCACGCTCAAATAGTTCAGGCATTTGACGGAAAAAGAAGGTCAGCAACAATGTTCTAATATGAGAACCGTCCACATCAGCGTCGGTCATAATTACAATGTTGTGGTAACGCAATTTATCGGGATCAAAATCTCCCTTGCCGATACCGCAACCCAGGGCCGTTACCAACGTTCCTAATTCTTGTGACGAAAGCATTTTGTCGAATCTGGCCCGCTCTACATTCAAAATCTTGCCACGCAACGGCAAAATAGCTTGGGTACGGCGATCTCGGCCCTGCTTTGCGGAACCACCAGCAGAGTCCCCTTCCACCAAAAATATCTCAGATTGCGATGGATCTTTCTCTTGGCAATCTGCCAATTTCCCAGGGAGGCCTGCAATATCCAATGCACCCTTACGGCGGGTCATGTCTCTGGCCTTGCGCGCGGCTTCTCTAGCTCTGGCCGCGTCGATCATTTTTCCGACTACAGATTTTGCGTCTTGCGGGTGTTCAGCAAGATAATCAGCAAAGAATTTATTAAGCTCTTGTTCTACCGCTGTTTTAACTTCACTAGAAACTAGCTTGTCTTTGGTTTGCGAAGAAAATTTTGGATCGGGTACTTTTACCGATACAACGGCTGTAAGCCCTTCCCTTGCGTCATCTCCGGTAGTGGCAACTTGCGCCTTTTTGACCATATTTTCGCGTTCAATATAGGTATTAAGCGTTCGTGTTAATGCGCTGCGAAAACCGGCTAGGTGTGTGCCGCCATCGCCTTGAGGGATGTTGTTGGTATAACAAAAAACTTGCTCTTGGAACGTATCATTCCATTGCATTGCTATCTCAACACCAATGCCGTCTTCACGTTCGGTGGTGAAATGAAATACTTCATTCAGCTGTGTTTTATTTTGATTCAGATATTCAACGAATGCTTGCAAACCGCCTTCATAAACAAAGGTATCTTCTTTCCCGGAGCTTTCTTCACTGAGATGAATTGCAACGCCAGAGTTAAGGAAGGCCAACTCACGTAATCGCTTGGCTAAGATCTCATAATGAAATTTGATATTCATGAAAGTGTCGGGCGAAGGTCTAAAATAGCACTCTGTGCCACGTTCTTCAGTGTTGCCGATTTGTTTCAATGGGGCTACAGGAACACCTTGCCGATATTCTTGTTCATAGAGTTTATTGTCGCGGCGTACGGTTAAGCGAAGTTCATCAGAAAGAGCATTTACCACCGACACACCCACTCCGTGGAGTCCGCCAGATACTTTGTAGCTGTTGTCGTCGAATTTTCCGCCGGCGTGCAACGTGGTCATAATGACCTCAACCGCACTGACTTTTTCTTCTTCATGGATATCTACGGGAATGCCGCGACCATTGTCGCGCACTGTAATCGCCTGCTCTGGATGCATTATGACGTTTATCAAATCGCAGTGACCTGCAAGAGCTTCATCAATGGAGTTATCGACTAATTCTTGGACCATGTGGTGTAAACCCGTACCGTCTTCGGTATCACCAATATACATACCTGGTCGTTTTCGGACTGCATCAAGGCCTTTTAATACTTTGATACTGCCTGAGTCGTAACTATTCTCTTCGGACATGTCTCCCCCTTCGTTGGGAATTACGTAACTGTTACAGCGCCCTCATTTTAGTCGATTAGGGGCGTTGTGTATGTATCGGACTAGTAATGATTGCTATGAATTAGGGTTAATCTAAGGTTAATTTGCCTTGTTTCACGTGGAACACGCTAATTTGTCCCTGTGCGGTATTTTCCAACAACCCTGCTGGCGCTTCGGTAGAGGTGGCAACAACCTGGCAATCTAAAGACATTAACGCAGTGAGAAAACTCTGCCTACGCTCTTCATCTAGTTCTGCGCCAAAATCATCAATAAGAATGACAGGTTTTTTATCGTACGCATTCGCAAGCAATGCCGCGTGAGCCAATGTTACCGCGCTAGCAATGACCTTGGCTTGCCCGCGTGAGGCGATGTCCCTTGCAGTAGAACCATTAAACCTAAACTCTAAGTCCGCCCGGTGCGGCCCATAGTGACTTACGCCGAACTTTAGATCGCGAGCAAAACTACTTGAAAGCTTTTCCTTGGCTTCTAGCTCACTTGAAGGGTATCCGCCGTCTATATAAGCGAGAGAACAAGAAAGGCTTGGATCAAGCAATCTCAACATATTCTGAAAATAATCGTTCATTTCTAGAAGAAACGCGTTTCGCCATTTTCCGATCTGCACACCGCCATCTACCAGCTGATCTACCCAAGGGTCATCTGCAAAACTGCTCTGTTGGTTTATCTTCATCCATGCGGCTCGCTGGCTTAAGACTCGACGGTATCGCTTGGACGCCTCAAGAAACCCTTGTTCCACGTGAAACAAACCCCAATCTAGAAATTCCCGACGAGCGTTTGGTCCATCTAGCACTAGATCGATCACGCCCGGAAGCAAAACCTGAACGGGTAAATATCTCGCCAGGTCTGAAGATCTTTTAACACTATCTCCATCAACTCTAAGTTCAGAAGTGCCTTTTAACGACTTGCCAACCGCCAACGCATGTACTTGCCCAGATTCAGTGGCAACGCCTGCCCTGACAAAGGTCTCTTTCGCGTCAGACTTAACAATGTTCCTTATTTTAGTAGTGCGAAAAGAGCGGCTGCGGGCAATCAGAAAGATTGCCTCAAGTAGCGCAGTCTTGCCTGCGCCATTATCGCCGTGAATAAGATTAAAACCGGAACCTAGCTCCAGTGTGATTTGGTCAATATTACGGAATGCACTGGCGCTAAGGCTAACTAGACGCAAAAAAGAATCCTAATACCCTGCAGGTACTTAGAGTCTCATTGGCATGACAACGTATACCGCGCCTTCCTTAGCAGGGTCTTCAAGCAGAGCTGAGCTATTTGCATCTGAAACGCTAATCTGCACCTCATCTCCGGAAAGTACGCTAAGTACATCTAATAGATAACTGACATTAAAGCCTATCTCCAACTGCTCCCCATTGAACTGTACTGGCACCGTTTCCTCTGCCTCGTCTTGTTCTGGGTTATTAGCTTTAATAGTCATTTGGTCCTCTGCAATGGCTAACCTTACGCCGCGATATTTTTCATTCGAAAGTATCGACGCACGCTGAAAACCCTGGCGCAGCGTATTTCTATCTCCTGAAATTGCTCTAGATGCGTCTTTTGGGACCACCTTGTCGTAATCTGGGAATTGACCATCTACCAATTTAGTTGTCAGAGTGAACGCGCCCTTACTAACTCTCAGGTGATTTGTACCCAACTGTAGTTTGAGCTCTTCATCTTCTTCATCAAGCAGGCGGCCTAGCTCTAATACCGCCTTCCTTGGGACAATCGCTTGCTTACGCGAATCCATAGGGGTTTCTGGTGTGCATGGCTTTGTGGACATAGCCATCCGGTGACCATCTGTAGCAACGGCGCGGATATAGTCACTACCAATTTCAAGCAACATGCCATTCAAGAAAACCCTTACGTCCTGCTGTGCCATGGCAAAAGATACTTGATCAATAAGTCCAGCAAGTGCCGTAGGCTCCAATGGCACGAGGATATCTGCGTCCCCGCCCTCTACTTTAGGGAAATCGCTGGCGGGTAAGGTGGCCAAAGTAAATCGGCTCCTGCCACTGCGAATAGTCACTCGTTCGCCCTCTACTGACAGCGATACCTCTGCCCCTTCAGGTAATGAGCGCCAAATGTCCGCTAGCTTTCTGGCGGGAATAGTTACTTCGCCAGCCTCTTGAACTTCAACTGCGCAGTGCGCGACCATCTCAACTTCTAAATCCGTACCTGTTAATGAAATTCCTTTCTCGCTGGCCTGAACCAACAAGTTAGATAATACCGGTAACGTTTGACGGCGCTCTACTACACCTGTCACCAGCTGCAATGGCTTTAGCAACTGTTCTCTTTGTAATGTGAATTTCATTTTTGCCTCACTAGCCCGACAAAAGTCGTGACAAATTTTTGTAATCTTCAGCTATATCTAATGAAGTGCCTCTAAGCTCTACAACTTTTCTGCATGCGTGCAAAACCGTTGTGTGGTCTCTACCACCAAATGCATCGCCGATTTCTGGCAGCGAATGATTAGTCAATTCCTTTGCTAAAGCCATAGCTAGTTGTCTTGGTCTAGCTATTGATCTATTGCGGCGCTTTGAAAGTAAGTCACCAATTTTTATGTTGAAGTACTCGGCCGTCGTGCGCTGAATATTATCAATTGATATCTGCCTATCTTGTATAGCAAACAAATCACGTAAGGCGCGACGTACTTGTTCAATAGAAATTCTACTACCGGTAAACCTAGCGTTTGCAATAACCCGGCGCAAAGCACCTTCTAATTCACGAACATTAGAGCGAATCCGTTCTGCAATAAAGAAAGCCACTTCATGGTCTAAGGCTACTTCTTCTGCTTCTGCTTTCTTCATCAAAATAGCAACACGGGTTTCTAGATCCGGAGCCTCCACCTCTACGGTCAGACCCCATACAAAACGGGATTTTAGTCGATCTTCTAACCCATCAATTTCGCGAGGATATTTGTCACTGGTCAAAATCATTTGAGCACCGCGCTCAAGTAGTGAGTTAAACAAGTGGAAGAATTCTTCTTGAGAGCGCAGCTTTTTGGCAAAAAACTGAATGTCATCAATTAGTAGAGCATCGATAGATCGGTAATACTGCATAAAATCTTGCATGGTGCCGGATTGCAGAGCTTTGACCATATCTTGCACAAAGCGTTGCGAATGTAGATAAAGCACATTGGCATCGGGCTTAAGTCGCAAAATCTCATTGCCTACCGCTTGCATAAGGTGTGTCTTACCTAAACCAACGCCGCCATACATTAGTAATGGGTTGTACGATCTACCTGAATTATTAGCAACCTGAGATGCGGCCGCTTTTGCCATCTCATTCGACTTACCTTCAACAAAGGTGTCAAAGGTAAATTCTCTATTCAGATTATGGCCTGTGATTCGAGAAGTTGGCTTGCTCGATGTATCGGTCTCGGTGCGTAGGGGTTGGGCTTCTTTAACCCCCCCTACCGACAAATTCACTTCTGAATTATCCAGTGCGCCATCAAAATATTCGCTTATTCGCTCTAGGTAACTTGCGCGGACTTTTTCTTCCACATAAATATTGGGTGCTAAAAGTGTCAAACGGCCCTCATCGTACTCCGCATGCAACGGTCGGATATAGGTATCGAATTGCTCATTAGCCAGCTCTGATTCGAGCTGTCCCAAGCACTTTTGCCAAATAGTTTTTGCCACCTACGAGCATCCTCTGGGTTCATTGTTCTTACGGCCGACCGATTACCCCCTTCCCAGAAGTATCGTACCTTGGTCATCTTTCCGTTGTGTGTGCAATTCTATGCCGATCCAAAGGGTAAGTACTATGCAATCAGAAAAAAAAGTAGAAACGTTATATCTTATCTTTTTATATCAACTACTTAGAAGACACTTAAAAAGTAAAAATGGAGGATACCTGTTGCGTAACTTGTGCGCAAAATGTTTAAGAACCTGTGGATAACTTTTTATACATAAAAGCCATCCTACCTATACATATTCCAAACACCATTTACCCACAACCTTTGAGGTGAGCAAAAGCTAATACAATCAAGGTACTAACGCACTTATACCGCAGAATTCTCCCCTTAATAACAAACAACAATAAAATCTTATATATATAAATCAAATTAATTGACTCTTCTCTCTACTGTTCATAGAATCGCGCACCCTGTTTCACTCGACCCTAGAAATAGTTTAGGCAGTGTGGAATAGAATTTTCCCTAAGTATCCAAATTACTGAGCTTTAGAGTCTGATATGAAAAGAACGTTTCAACCAAGCAACCTCAAGCGCGCCAGGACTCATGGTTTCCGTGCTCGTATGGCTACCAAAGCTGGTCGCAAAGTATTAAACGCCAGAAGAGCAAAGGGACGTAAGCGTCTTACCGTCTGATTAAGCCTTTTCTGAACTTGATCAGCTACGCTTTCCCAAGGCGAGCTCGGCTGTTAAGTGCTCACCAATATACTGATGTTTTCAAGCAATCTGACTTAGTACTTTCAGATGGGCCTCTGCGTATTCGGGTCAAAATGAATACAATAGGTCACTCTAGGCTAGGTCTTGTCATTGCAAAAAGAGTGTTCTCCAAAGCAGTGAGACGGAACAGGATTAAGCGAATAATCCGCAACAGTTTCCGCGTACAATTGAACACATTGCCGCCAGTAGACCTAGTTATTCAGCTTTTTGCCGAAGTGGAAGACGCGCGGCTACACCGATTGCTGGAACGACAATTTGCGGTTCTCGAGGGCAAAAAGGATCTAAGACAAAGTGATCACTGAGTTAAAAGATAATCTAAGGTTAGTAGGGCCTACGTTCAGTAAAGTGCTGCAGAAAACGTTAATAGGCGGCGTGAAAGTCTATCAAAAGAGCATAAGCCCGTTTTTTGCCCCGAGTTGCCGATTCCACCCAACTTGTTCGAGCTATATGATTCAAGCACTCAACCTGCACGGTGCTGTTAAGGGTTTGTGGTTAGGGGTGAAGCGCATCGGTAGATGCCATCCCTTTAACGAAGGGGGCATAGACAACGTTCCCGAAACTGAAAAAAGCAAATAAAGAGATTTAGATCTATGTTACCTCCAGAAATACAACGCATTATTCTGTTAATTGGTCTAGCGGCAACTTCCTATTTGCTTATTTTAGCTTGGAACGAGGACATGCAGGCTGATAGGTCGAGTGTTTCCTATAGCGAAGCTCCTTTAGTTACTAACGAGCAAACTAACGCCATAGACACCACTGCAATCAGGCCGAGTGTGGTTGATCAAAGTACATCAGATTCGGATATCCCTGACGTAAGTCTTCTCAGTAATGAAGAGATTCCAACCCTAATTGATCAAAACAGATACAACGAAAATGTAGAGCAAACACCCGAGAGTAGATTAGTAGTTGTTACAACGCCAAAGTTGAAGGTCTGGGTTGATTTACTTGGGGGCGACATTGTTAGAGTACAGTTGCCAAAATATCCGGTAGCATTGGACAGGCAAGACACTCCTTTTTTGTTGCTCGAACAAAACCAAAACCAAACCTATATCGCGCAAAGTGGACTTATCGGTCCTAACGGCGTGGATAAAAATGGTCAGAGACCTCGTTATTCATCCTCCGTAAGAGCATTGACAATAGATAACCAGGATGATCTAGTTTTAACCACTCAAGCGGATGGCATTAAGGTTGAAAAGGTTTTTTCCTTTACAGCAGATAAGTATCTATTGTCAGTAAGTTATCGACTGACTAACACCAGTGACAGTGCATTTACTGCTGGAATGTTTACGCAGATCAAGCGTGACAGAAAGAAAGTATTAACGGACGAGTCGTTTTCCCTAGCGCCAGACCCATATCTAGGTGGCGCGCTCACGACTATTGAGGAACCGTATCAAAAGCTGGAATTTGATGACCTAGATGATGATGCATTTCAGGCCGAAAACAACGGTGGTTGGGTGGCCTTTTTGCAGCACTATTTTCTGTCAGCCTGGGTCGCTCCTGAAGAACAACAAATCCGTTACTACGCTCGACCTACCAGTGATAACAAGTATCTATTTGGTTTTACCGGTCCAGCAAAAGTAATCCAACCAGGTGATATTGGGGTTTGGAGTGCTGACTTTTATGCGGGTCCAAAGGATCAGATCGAGCTAGAGGAAATATCAGAACACCTCAACTTGACGGTCGACTATGGTTTTCTTTGGTGGATAGCCATACCGCTGTTCAAAGCCTTGACCTTCTTTCATGACTTAGTTGGAAACTGGGGAGTTGCCATTATTCTACTTACGTTAGCCGTTAAAGTAGCCTTGGGTTGGGTATCAGCCAAGGGTTATAGATCAATGGCAAACATGCGCAGAGTAGCTCCGGCAATGAAGAAACTGCAAGAACGCTACGCAAATGATAGAGAAAAGTTATCTAAAGAGATGATGGCTTTGTACAAAAAGGAAGGAGCTAATCCGTTAGGCGGTTGCTTGCCCATGTTAGCGCCTATGCCAATTTTCCTAGCATTATATTGGGTGCTACTAGAATCTGTTGAATTGCGCCAAGCCCCATTCATGTTTTGGATAGAAGATTTATCGGCGATGGACCCCTATTTCATTCTGCCGTTATTGATGGGTGCGAGCACTTACCTAATGCAGTCGCTAAATCCGCAAGTGGGCGATCCGATGCAAGTTAAGATAATGAAACTGATGCCGATCATGTTTACCGTTTTATTCTTATTTTTCCCGGCCGGATTAGTTCTTTACTGGCTAGTAAATAACTTACTGTCCATAGCCCAACAAACGTATATTTACCGCAAGGTAGAAAATGAACGTGCCTAAGATTGCGACGTTTACGCTAGGGTGCATTATGAAAATCGCCTCGCGGCAAAAAGACATTTGCTAACGCTGTTGTGGAAGCAAACCAAGCGTTAAACAACGACCTGATTTGCGCAATTGCTACGCCTCCTGGTCAGGGTGGCGTAGGCATTGTGCGACTATCAGGTAAGGGCGCCGGCGAAGTTGCGGCCCAGTTATGCGCTAAACCACTGCAATCAAGAACCGCGGTCTATACCGACTTTTTTGACGCCCAAGAGCTATTGGATAATGGCTTAGCTCTGTGGTTTCCGGGACCAAATTCGTTTACTGGTGAAGATGTCGTTGAACTCCAAGGTCACGGCGGGCCGGTAATTCAGCACCGTATATTAAATGCTTTATGTCAACGTGGTGCTCGGCTAGCCCGCCCTGGGGAATTCAGCGAACGCGCCTTTATGAACGGCAAGCTAGATCTTGCCCAAGCCGAAGCAGTTGCAGACTTAATAGCTTCATCTTCAATTGCTGCCTCCAAAGCCGCTCTGAATACCTTAAAGGGTGCTTTTTCTGAAATGATTTCCGCTATCGCATTGGATATAGCCAATATGCGCGTGCGGGTAGAAGCAGCAATAGATTTTCCCGAAGAAGACATAGAAATTCTTCAAGAAGCAAAGGTGGCAGAGGATATAGCCAAGACCGTAACCGCTTTGGACGCAATATTAGAACAGGCTAATCAGGGCAGGCTTATCAATTCTGGAATTTCAGTAGCGCTTATTGGTCAACCAAATGTGGGCAAATCAAGTTTGTTAAACGCTTTGGCTGGGGAAGAAGCTGCTATTGTGACGAATATACCTGGCACCACTAGAGATTTACTGAAAATCGATCTTGTCATTGGTGGGTTGCCTATACGGTTGGTCGACACGGCAGGTCTGCGTGAAAGTAGTGATGAAGTAGAAAAAATTGGTATAGCGCGGGCCATTGCACAGGCAGCGGAAGCTGACTTAACTCTGTACGTTGCCGCAGCAGATACGCTTGAGGAAGGTTTAGCATCGAGTGAGCTAGTTGGAAATATAGAGCTGATTCAAGAAAGTGATAGCCAGCCCAATAATATCTTGCTGGTTGTGAATAAATCCGACCTTGGTGCGATGCGCAATCTACCCAAAGATATTGCCAGCGTCAGCGTGTCTGCGAAAACGGGTGAGGGATTAGATTTACTTAAAAAAGCTATTCAAGAAAGCGTAGGTTTTGGTCAGGAAAATGTACCCTTTGCAGCCCGTCAAAGGCACATCCAAATCATTAAGGACACCCTGGTAAAGGTCAATGCGGCAGCTCAGGCGCTAACGCAAAATCAAGGAGCAGAGTTTGTTGCAGAGGAACTCTATATTGCTCACCAGCGCCTCGGAGAGATAACCGGCACGGTTACACCTGACGATTTATTGGGCAAAATCTTTTCGGAGTTTTGCATTGGTAAGTAACTTTGGACAAATAATTGTCGATAACAAAATCTTCCAATATTTAGACTAAGCACTATACTACTGCGCCCCTAGCAGCCATGAGTACTCATAGGTATGCAATACCCAGAACAATTTGATGTCATCGTAATTGGCGGTGGCCACGCTGGAACAGAAGCCGCTGCGGCATCGGCCCGCATGGGCGCAAAAACCCTATTGCTTACCCAAAGCATAGAAACTCTGGGTCAAATGTCATGTAACCCTGCAATTGGAGGCATAGGCAAGAGCCACTTGGTTGCGGAAATAGACGCGCTAGATGGCGTTATGGCTAAGGCAACTGACCAAGCGGGCATCCATTTTAGAGTACTTAATTCCAGCAAGGGGCCAGCTGTCAGAGCCACACGGGCTCAGGCAGATCGCACTTTGTATAAAAATGCGGTTAGAGACATTCTTGAACACCAAGAAAACCTACAAATATTCCAGCAATCTGTTGTCGACTTAGTGGTAGAAAATGACACGGTGGTGGGCTGTGAAACACAAATGGGCCTAACTTTTTGTGCCAAAACCGTTGTTTTGACTACTGGCACGTTTTTGGGCGGCAAAATTCATATTGGTGATCAACAGCAATCCGGTGGGCGAGCTGGAGATCCACCGTCAATAGCACTAGCCGAGCGGTTGCGCGCATTACCGTTTCGAGTGGGTCGCCTGAAGACAGGTACACCGCCAAGAATCGATGGGCGCAGTGTTGATTTTAGCGTTTTAGAAAGCCAACTTGGCGATGACCCACGCCCAGTGATGTCGTCCATGGGTAAGCGCAGTGACCACCCTCAGCAAATTAGCTGCCACATCACGTATACCAATGCAGATACCCACCAGATAATTACCGACAACTTAGATCGGTCCGCTATGTATAGCGGAGCTATTGAAGGGGTTGGTCCAAGGTACTGTCCAAGCATTGAAGATAAAGTAGTGCGTTTTGCAGACAAGTCGAGTCACCAGATATTTATCGAACCAGAGGGGCTAAATACAACAGAACTTTACCCTAATGGTATATCCACTAGCCTGCCCTTTGATGTGCAACTTCAGTTTGTGCGCTCCATGCAGGGTTTTGCTAATGCACATATCTCACGGCCTGGATATGCAATTGAATACGACTATTTCGACCCGCGAGACCTACAGCACTCGTTGGAAACAAAGGCCATAGCAGGGTTATTTTTTGCTGGGCAAATTAACGGCACTACAGGCTACGAAGAAGCCGGTGCTCAAGGCCTACTCGCCGGCATCAATGCGGCTCGAAAATGCCAAGACAAAACGCCTTGGGAGCCCCGTCGCGACGAAGCGTATATAGGCGTTTTAGTTGACGACTTAATTAATTTGGGTACAACCGAGCCCTATCGAATGTTCACCAGCCGTGCCGAGTTTCGACTGCGTTTGAGAGAAGATAATGCCGACCAACGCTTAACACCAATGGGTATCGATTTTGGTTTGGTGGGCCATGAGAGGCGCAGCTACTTTGAAGAAAAGTTGCGTAGAGTTGATGAGTTTAGAAAACAATTTAAAGCCACGTGCATTTTGCCTAGCAGCGACTTAGATCAGAAGTTAGCGCTGAATTTACGCAAAGAAACAACATTGGAAGAAGCGCTGCGTAGACCGGAGATTAATAGTCAAAAGATATCAGTGGCATTAGCTCTTACTGAAACCGATTCAAACGGCGATGCTCATATAGATGCACTCGCGGTTAAGCAGCTAGAAATTGAAACCAAGTATGCAGGTTATATAAAGCGCCAAGACGAAGAGATTTTAAAAATCCGCCGGCATGAAGGCATGTTGCTACCGGCAACGATGGATTTTGCGCAACTCGAAGGTTTATCAAACGAACTAAAGCAGAAACTCGAGCACCATAAACCCGACTCTTTGGCTAGAGCCGCACGAATACCGGGAATGACTCCTGCGGCGTTATCAATTTTATTGATACACGCCAAAGCACTGGCAAAAAACACCGCTAAGGCGTCAACACTCTGAATACTAAATTAGAGGATATTGTCGCTGGAGTTAATGGCCTTGGTTTGACCATTGATGCAGACCGTTTGTCTAAGCTTAATGACTTTGCGGCCCTGCTTTTGCGGTGGAACAAGGGCATGAACTTGATTTCCCGCCGCGATATAAATCGTCTGTTGCCACGTCACCTTTTAGATAGCCTGAGTGTCCTACCTTATCTTCACGGCGACCGCGTATTAGACGTAGGGACCGGTCCGGGTTTGCCCGGTATGCCATTGGCTATTGTTGACCCAGAAAGAACATTTACATTATGTGATCGAATGGCTAAGAGAATTAGGTTCCTATATATGGCCACGCGGGAGTTGCAAACGACCAACGTTGAACTTGAGGAGCGAAACCTCGCCAAAGATCCTTTCACAGAGCAACGCTTTAGTACCATTCTTGCTCGCGGAGTTACTCCTGGCCCAGAACTTTGGCCAATGGTTGAGCCCTATCTAGAACAAGGTGGCAGGGTAATTGTTTTTGAAAGCGCTCAAGCAGATACGTTTCTAGAAGAAGAAATAGAAAAACAGGTTGTGGACGAAACTGAGTTAGGCTTCAAGACTGAAAAGAAAAAGTGTCTTATCCCAGGCTTAGAACATCCGCACTACTTGTGCATATTGCAGCGCGTCGTGGCAGATTAGAGAACTGATGAACAAAGTTATTGCTATAGCGAACCAAAAAGGTGGTGTTGGTAAAACAACGACCAGCGTCAATCTAAGCGCATCACTAGCAGCGCAGGGTTGTAAGGTTCTACTTGTCGATCTGGATCCACAAGGTAATGCCACCATGGGTAGCGGTGTGGAAAAGCAAGAGTTAGAAGTCAGTATTTATGATTGGCTTATGCAGTCGGCGGACTTTGCGCAAATCAAGCAAGCCTCTACCGCCCTGTATGATGTTATGCCGGCAAACATAGAGTTAACGGCAGCAGAAGTGGCCTTGCTGCAAATGGACAGTCGCGAGTTTCTGCTGAAAGAGCGCATTGGACTAGACTGCTACAACTACGACTACGTCATAATCGATTGCCCTCCTTCCCTTAATATTCTTACAGTTAATGCGTTGATCTCAGCAACCGGTGTGTTGATCCCAATGCAGTGTGAGTACTATGCCCTTGAGGGGCTATCGGCACTGCTAGATACAGTTGAGGGCATCCGCAGCCATGCTAATCCAACCTTGCAAATAGATGGACTGTTGCGAACTATGTACGATCCGCGCAATAGTTTAACGAGAGATGTTTCGCGGCAACTAATCCAATTTTTTGGTGAAAAAGTCTTTCGCACAGTAGTTCCACGTAATGTGCGTTTGGCGGAGGCACCCAGCCACGGGTTGCCAGTACTGATATATGATAAGTCTTCTAGGGGTTCTTTGGCTTACCAAGCATTGGCTGGTGAGTTGCGCAAAAGACACGATGTGCAGCCCACCGAATAACAACACCGAATAACAACACTGATCAGGGTCTTTGGAAGAACAATGAGTAAAAAACGTTTAGGTAAAGGTTTAAGCGCGCTTTTATCGGATGGGGTAAAAACCGGTGCCATGGCTTCTGGAAATACAGGCCCTTCTAGCTCTGGTTCTGCCGCTGGTCTGGAAATTGATGTAGAGCAAATTAAGGCAAGCCCATATCAGCCGCGCAAGTGGTTTGAACCAATTGCACTGCAAGATCTGGCGCAATCAATAAAAAACCAAGGCCTGCTCCAACCTGTTGTGGTTCGCTCCCTTGCTCAGGGAGGCTATGAACTAATTGCTGGCGAGCGTCGTTGGCGTGCTGCCCAACTTGCTGGACTCAGCAAAATACCAGCGATAAACAAACAAGTTACCGACCGCGAAGCCTCTGCCATAGCGTTGGTTGAAAATATTCAGCGTGAAGACCTTAATGCGCTGGAGGAGGCTGTTGGCCTGGAGCGATTGCGTAATGAATTTGAGCTGACGCAACAAGAAGTCGCAGATGTAGTAGGTAAGTCTAGGGCAGCTATTGCCAATAGCTTGCGTCTTCTAAGCTTGGGTCCGGTGGCACGTGAATTATTGGAAGATGGAAAGTTGGATATGGGGCATAGCCGAGCACTGCTTGGTTTATCTGGCTCAGCTCAAGACCAAGCGGCTCTCAAAGTAGCAGACGGCCAGCTGTCAGTGCGAGAAACCGAAGCATTGGTAAGGAAATTACTTCAAGAGCAAAGTAGTCCTAACGAAGTGAAGGCTAAACCGGCCAAAGATGCCGACACTCAGCGCCTAGAACGTAAGCTGATGGATCATTTAGGTGCCCAAGTAAACATCAAGCACGGCTCCAGTGGTCGGGGTGAGTTAGTGATTAAGTACTCCACATTAGAAGAATTGGACGGCGTTTTGGCCCACTTTCATCTATCCGATTGATATTTAGGTGAATTGTAATTGAATGGAAGCGCCGCCATCCCTATACTACGCGCCGCGAAACGTCTCATAGTCGGTCACGAGCAACATTATTTAGTGCTCAGATTGCAGGTTGTGATAGGTGTTTCGATTTGTTTAGGGCTGTTGGTTTATGACGCTCGACAAAGTTATGCCGCATTGATCGGCGCTTTAACAATAACTTTGCCAAGCACCTATATGGCATGGAGTAATAGCCGAACAAATAACCCGGTGCGTATTTTGGCGCAAGGGGTGGTTAAGACAGTGACTACCTGCTTGTTGATGGTAGGGAGCTTGGCCTACTTAAAGGTAGAGCCGCTTGGTTATTTTACTAGCTTAGTGCTGGTGCAAACGAGCTACTTGCTGGCGTTAGCGCCCCTGCTTAAAGCTGATCAAGTGGAAGAGGCAAGTTAGCTAACAAGCTAGAGATGCAAAGTTGAGCATAGTGATTCAATAAGTAACGGTAAAAATAGCGTTACGTAAACAGACGAAAAGTAAGAACGCATAAATTATAAAAGCCGCGCACGTACACTGTGTAGCCAAAAGGTCGAAGATTAATGAGCAGCGAAGCTAAGACGACAGCTGAATACATTCAGCATCACTTGACTAACCTAACTTACGGTCAGCACACCGATGGCACTTGGGGTTTTGCCCATAGTGCTGCCGAAGCTGCGCAAATGGGGTTTTGGTCAATAAACGTTGACTCAATGGTTTGGTCCATATTCTTAGGTTTAGTGTTTTGTGTGCTATTTCGCAAAGCAGCCGTTAATGCCACTGCTGGGGTCCCCGGTGGGTTGCAAAATTTCGTTGAAATGGTCGTCGAATTCATCGAAGACACCACTCAGAGTATTTTCCAGTACAAGAATGACCTTATAGCCCCACTTGCTATGACCATATTCGTTTGGGTCTTTCTAATGAACGCAATGGACCTTGTCCCTGTCGATTGGATTCCTGAGCTGGCAACATTAGCTGGTATTTCTCACATGAAGGTAGTTCCATCAACAGATCCGAACATCACCATGTCCATGGCGCTATCGGTATTCGTGTTGATTATTTATTACAGCATTAAGTGTAAGGGCGGTATGGGCTTCCTCAAAGAACTGACCTTGCACCCTTTCCCTTCGGTGTTCGCAATTCCCGTAAACTTTTTGCTGGAATTTGTTTCATTGATTGCCAAGCCTCTATCACTAGGTCTGCGCTTATTCGGCAACATGTATGCTGGTGAAATGATATTTATCCTGATCGCGCTGATGTTTGGCGGTGGCGTAGTATTCTTTATTTTCGGTGGTGCTTTGCAGTGGGTATGGGCGGTTTTCCACGTTCTCGTGATAACCCTGCAAGCATTCATTTTCTCTGTTTTGACTATTGTGTACCTAGCACAGGCGCATGATGCGGATGAGCATTGATAAGTAAGCCTCTGGAAGAAGGCTGAGTGCGGCTAAGCCGCTAAATTTAAATTGTAAATTGGAGTAGAAATGGAACTTACAGGACTATTGTTTATCGCTGGTGGTCTAATGATGGGACTAGGCGCTGTAGGGGCTGCCGTTGGTGTAGGCGTGTTGGGTGGCAAATTCCTAGAAGGTATTGCTCGCCAACCTGAACTTTTGCCAATGCTTCGTACACAGCTATTCATCGTTTTGGGCTTGGTTGACGCGGTTCCCATGATTGCTGTGGGTATTGGCTTGTACGTTATTTTTGCTGTAGCCGCTTAAGGCAGATTGTTTTTGCTCGTTTGCGTAGCTAACGAGTTGAGAGCCCGGGCCGTAGCAATATTGACCTCCTACCTTCAAGGTTGAGGTAAATCTAAGTTGCGAGCCCAAGAGTTCAATACAGCGATGGTTACACGGCAGCAAAAAATAAATAATTTTAAAAGAGAAGAGCGATGAATCTAAACGCAACTCTATTAGGACAAACGATAACGTTTGTCATTTTTGTCCTATTTTGTATGAAGTACATCTGGCCGATGATTGGAGTCGCTATGCGCGAGCGCCAAGACGCGATTGCCGCTGGACTTCAAGCTTCGGAAGAAGCGGACAGAAAGCTAGCCCAGGCAGCATCTAATGCCGAGCAGGAAATGGGTGCAGCTAAGCAAGAAGCATCTGCAATTATTGAGCAGGCTCGCGGTCGAGCAAGCCAGATTGTAGAAGAAGCTAAGGCAGAAGCTCGTACTGAAGGCCAGCGTCTTATCGATTCTGCTAAAGCGGAAATTGATCAAGAGATTAACCGCGCCAAGGAAGCTTTGCGTAGCCAAGTTGCTGGCTTAGTGATTACCGGTGCCGAGAAAGTTCTTCAAGACAATATCGATGCTGCCAAGCATGGTGAAATGCTTGATAAGTTAGCAGCAGAGCTATAGAAGATGGCAGAACTAGCAACCATTTCTAGACCCTACGCGAATGCAGTTTTTGGCTTGGCCAAAAGCGAAGGCACTCTTGCCCAATGGTCTGGCGTACTCGCGCTCTTAGACACGACCTCTCAACAAGGTTCAGTCAAAGATCTATTGCGTAGCCCAGACCTAGCCGCGGCGGATAAAGCCTCAAAGTTAGCGGAAATTTGTGCGGAAGAAATTACCGATCAAGGTAAGGCATTTTTGCAATCGTTAGCAGAGCACGACCGCCTAGAATTAATCGGCGACGTTCGTGGGCAGTTCGAGGAATTGCGCGCCGAAGAAGAGCGCAGCATAGAAGTTAAAGTCACTTCTGCCTATGAACTCTCGGCTAGCCAAAGTGAAACTTTGCGCGCAGCACTGCTCGCGAAATTCAATAAAGAGATCACGATTGAAGCCTCAGTCGACGCCAGTTTGGTTGGCGGCGCGATTATTCGGGCTGGAGATATTGTAATTGACGGGTCTGTTAGGGGTCGTCTGGCTAAGTTGGTTGATACGTTGGTGCAAGCGTAACGCACCGCGAAACGAAATAAGATTTAAAAGGAAGCTAAAATGCAGCAACTGAATCCCTCGGAAATCAGTGAAATCATCAAGAGCAGAATTCAGGGCCTTGATGTTAAAGCAGAAGCGAAAAACGAAGGAACAATCGTTGGCGTTTCAGACGGTATTGTACGAATTCATGGTTTAGCCGACGCACAGTACGGTGAAATGATCGAGTTTGATGGTGGCCTTTACGGCATGGCATTGAACCTAGAGCGTGACTCCGTTGGTGTTGTTGTGCTGGGCGAATATGGGGCATTGACCGAAGGTATGACAGCACGTTGTACTGGTCGTATTCTAGAAGTGCCAGTCGGCCCTGAGCTTTTGGGCCGTGTAGTTGATTCACTTGGCAACCCAATTGATGGCAAAGGCCCGTTGGGTGCTAAGCAGTCATCGCCCATCGAAAAAGTTGCACCGGGCGTAATTGAGCGCCAATCAGTAGACCAGCCAGTGCAAATTGGTTTTAAGTGTATCGACGCAATGGTTCCCGTGGGCCGAGGTCAGCGCGAATTGATTATTGGTGACCGCCAAATTGGTAAGACTGCCATCGCAATTGACGCGATCATTAACCAAAAGCGTAGCGGTATTAAGTGTGTTTACGTAGCTATTGGTCAGAAAATGTCGACTATTGCGAACATCGTTCGTACGTTGGAAGAACATGGCGCTATGGAATACACAACAGTTGTAGCAGCGGGTGCAGCTGACCCTGCGGCTATGCAGTTCATTTCTCCATACTCAGGTTGCGCCATTGGCGAATACTTCCGTGACCATGGCGAAGATGCATTGATCATTTATGATGATTTAACTAAGCAAGCTTGGGCTTATCGCCAGATTTCATTGTTACTTAAACGCCCACCGGGTCGTGAAGCATATCCTGGCGACGTATTTTACTTACACTCTCGCTTGCTTGAGCGAGCTGCTCGAGTTAACGCCGATTATGTTGAAAAGCATACAAACGGTGCAGTAAAAGGTAAGACCGGTTCACTAACCGCGCTACCGATTATTGAAACTCAGGCGGGCGATGTATCTGCTTTCGTACCAACCAACGTCATTTCGATTACAGATGGTCAGATCTTCCTTGAGACCGAAAACTTTAACTCTGGATTACGTCCGGCGATGAGTCCTGGTATCTCAGTATCACGAGTAGGCGGATCTGCTCAGGTACCCTTTATGAAGAAGATCTCGGGCGGTATCAAAATGGCCTTGGCCCAGTACCGTGAATTGGCTGCTTTCTCTCAGTTTGCCTCTGATCTTGATGATGCAACTCGTCGCCAGCTCGAGCATGGACAACGAGTAACTGAATTAATGAAGCAAAAGCAGTTTGCCCCAATGTCTGTTGCCGAAATGGGCACCGTACTCTTCGCTGCCAACGAAGGCTACTTAGAAGATGTTCCAGTGGACAAAGTGCTGAATTTTGAAGAAGCATTGCTGAGCTACATGAATGCCGAGTACGCAGAGTTTGTAGAAAGCACAAATACTACAGGTGCGTACAACGATGATGTTGTTGCAACACTTCGCGAGATCATCGAGAAGTTCAAGGCAACACAGGCCTATTAAGCCCACGAGGATAGATAATGGCCGTTGGTAAAGAAATTAAAAATAAGATTGGAAGTGTGCAAAACACACAGAAAATCACCAGTGCTATGCAAATGGTTGCGGCAAGCAAGATGCGCCGCACCCAAGACAATATGCGTCAGGGCAAGCCCTACAGTGAACATATTCGTGGTGTGATTAGTCATTTGGCGCGTTCAAGTGCTGAGTATAAGCACCCCTTCATGCAGGAGCGGGATGTGAAACGGGTAGGGTTTATCGTCGTTTCATCAGATCGCGGTTTGTGTGGTGGTTTGAACGTCAACTTGTTTCGCTCTGTTGTTAAGCAAATGGCGGAGCTTGATGCTAAAGGCATAGAGGTTGATTTAGGTGTCATAGGTAATAAGGCGGCACCGTTTTTTCGTTCAATCGGTGGCAATATAGTATCTGTAATGAACGATGTCGGTGAAGCGCCTGCATTGGCAGACCTCATTGGCGGCATCAGAGTAATGCTCGACGCATACTCCGAAGGCAAAATTGACCGCCTATATCTGGCGAGCAATGAATTCGAAAACACCATGACCCAAAAGCCGGTTGTGCGACAGATATTACCTCTAGATCCATCTGATGATGATAGCTATCAACATCGCTGGGACTACATCTATGAACCTGATGCTCGCCAGTTAATTGAAGGACTCATTCTGCGTTTCCTAGAGTCCCAAGTTTTCCAGGCGGTAGTAGAGAACGGTGCATGTGAGCAGGCTGCAAAAATGATCGCAATGAAAAACGCGACCGAGAATGCGGCGAAACTGATAGATGAGCTACAACTGATCTATAACAACGCAAGACAAGCAGCAATTACTCAAGAAATTGCTGAAATCGTCAGTGGCGCAGCGGCTGTATAAGCCCCACCACGGACTTTCGAAAAGATAATCGAGATATAAAGAGGCTAGAAATGAGTAGTGGTCAAATCGTACAAATCATCGGCGCTGTTATCGATGTGGAATTTGATCGGGATAATGTCCCGAAAGTTTATGATGCTCTTTCCGTTACCGGAAATGGTCTAACACTTGAAGTACAACAGCAGTTGGGCGACGGTATCGTGCGCACAATTGCCATGGGTGTTTCAGACGGCCTGTCTAGAGGTCTAGAAGTCACTAATACTGGTGCACCAATTAGTGTACCCGTTGGTGAAGAAACGCTAGGTCGTATTGTGGACGTACTAGGTACGCCGATCGACGAAAAAGGACCGGTAAATGCCAAAACGCATATGCCAATTCACCGTAAAGCACCTGCGTACGAAGACCAAATTGGTGGTAACGAGGTTCTCGAAACGGGTATTAAGGTAATCGACCTTATCTGCCCATTTGCTAGAGGCGGTAAAGTAGGCCTGTTCGGTGGTGCCGGTGTAGGTAAGACGGTAACCATGCTTGAGTTGATCCGAAACATTGCTATCGAGCACTCGGGACTTTCGGTATTTGCTGGCGTAGGTGAGCGTACTCGGGAAGGCAACGACTTCTACTATGAAATGGAAGAAGCGGGCGTACTAGACAAGATTTCTTTGGTTTTCGGTCAGATGAATGAGCCTCCTGGAAACCGTCTGCGTGTTGCGCTGACTGGTTTGACTATGGCTGAGCAGTTCCGTGACGAAGGTCGCGATGTACTGTTGTTTGTAGACAACATTTACCGTTACACCCTTGCGGGAACGGAAGTATCTGCACTATTGGGTCGTATGCCTTCGGCGGTTGGCTATCAGCCGACTCTTGCGGAGGAAATGGGTGTACTACAAGAGCGTATTACAACGACTAAGTCAGGATCCATTACATCAGTACAAGCAGTCTACGTACCGGCCGATGACTTGACTGACCCATCTCCAGCAACAACATTTGCGCACTTGGATTCAACCGTTACCTTATCAAGGGCTATTACGGACCTTGGTATTTACCCAGCAGTTGACCCACTTGACTCAACTAGCCGTCAGCTTGATCCATTAGTGGTTGGTGAAGAGCATTACAAAGTTGCACAGGACGTGCAACAGGTACTGCAGCGTTACCAAGAGCTTCGCGACATTATCGCTATTCTGGGAATGGATGAATTGTCAGAAGAAGACAAGCAGCTGGTTTACCGGGCTCGTAAGGTTCAGAAGTTCTTCTCCCAGCCATTTTTCGTTGCCGAGCAGTTTACTGGTAACTCCGGTAAGTTCGTAAGTCGCGAAGACACGGTTCGTAGCTTCAAAGCTATTCTAGACGGCGAATATGATGATTTGCCTGAAGACGCTTTCTATATGGTTGGCGGAATCGAAGACGCAATAGAGAAAGCAAAGACCCTTTAGGGCTTTGCTGTATTCCAATCGCTGTAAGAACAGGGAATTAGTATAGTGGCAAACATGCAATGTGAAATTGTTAGCGCAGAGAAATCACTTTTCTCCGGCAGCATTCAATCACTTTCTGCAAGAGGCACAATTGGTGAGCTGGGTATTACACCAGGTCATACACCTTTGCTAACGGGTATTCATCCTGGTGCTGTAACTTTGCATTTGGAAGATGGCACCGAGCATATTTTCTATGCTTCTGGTGGTTTTCTAGAAGTACAGCCTGGATTCGTCACGCTTTTGGCTGATACGGCCGTTCGTGCTGAAGATCTTGATGAAGCTCAAGCCCAAGAAGCTCGCGCCGCTGCCGAAAGAACAATGGACGACAAAAACTCCGAAGCAGATTTTGTTTCCGCAGCTGCCATGATGTCAGAGTCCTTAGCTCAGCTTAGGACACTAGAGGAGTTGCGTCGGCGTAAGCGCTAGAACGGGCATCTAGCGTAGATGTCTGCTGCCGAGTTTTACAGCTATACTCCTGACGTTGCGTATAGATCATGAGGTAGCAAATGCTGATCAATGTTATTGTCCTCGCCGCCGGTAAGGGCACAAGAATGCGCTCAAACCGCGCGAAAGTTCTTCATAATATCGGAGGACTCCCCATGATTACCCACGTAATCAACGCCTCCCTTAATTTGCGGCCCAATTCTATTGGTGTGATTCTAGGTCACCAAGCTGACGCAATAGAAAGCGTCATCAACGCCCGGGATCCAAGTATTCTGCGAGTCGACCAGCATGAGCAAAAAGGTACTGGCCATGCCGTTCAATTAGGTGTCGCTGCACTGCCCGACAGCCAAGTCACATTGGTTGTTTACGGTGATGTGCCGTTAATTCAGCAGCAAACCTTAGAAGCAGCCGTTACCTCGGCTTCGCGCGGCTGTGTCGGTTTAGTAACCTCCATTTTTCAGGACCCGGCCCAGCTTGGACGTATTGTTCGCAACGGCAGCGGCGATATTCAACGCATTGTCGAGTTTAAAGATGCTAATACGGAAGAGCGCCAAATCTGTGAAATAAACTCAGGCATTCTTGCAGCGCCTACGCAGTTGCTAAAAGGATGGTTGCAAAAAGTCCAGCCTAATAACCAACAAGGTGAGTATTACCTAACAGATATTATCGCTATGGCAGTGGCAGATGGCATTACTGTTGAAGGTATTTTCTCCTCTACTCCAGATGAAGTGAAAGGCGTAAACGATCGCGTTCAATTGGCTGAACTTGAAAGGGTATACCAGCAACAGCAGGTTAATGCGCTAATGGTCAGTGGGGTTTCCTTTGCGGATCCCAACAGAGTTGATATCCGCGGCACCCTTACCACTGGGATTGATTGTTTTATCGACAGTAACGTATTAATCGAAGGCAACGTTATCTTTGGCGATAAAGTCTATATCGGCCCTAACTCGGTTATTACTGATAGCGCCCTCGGTGATAATGTCAACGTAAAGCCAAATACTGTAATAGAAGGTGCGAGTATAGCGGACGGGTGCCACCTTGGTCCTTACGCCAGGATTCGGCCAGGTACAGAGCTGGGATCTGGGGTAAAAGTTGGTAATTTCGTTGAAATCAAAAAATCTAAATTGTTAGACGGCGTAAAAGCGGGTCATCTTGCCTATTTGGGCGATGCGACTATAGGCGAAGACACTAATATCGGGGCGGGAACAGTAACCTGTAATTACGATGGTGTAGACAAGCATGCGACCACAATAGGTAAAAATGTATTCGTCGGCACTAATTCAACCTTAGTAGCGCCACTGGATATTGGTGAAAATGCATTTATTGCTGCTGGTTCAACGATCACGAAATCTGTGGCAGATAAAGATCTTGCAGTAGGCCGCGGGAAGCAGCGCAATGTTTCTGGTTGGAAGAGCCCGATAAAACGCAAAGACTAGCCTGTACTTTTGTGATGTCTGTTTGGTTTAGTCGACTACCAGTGTGTATATGCGGAGCCTAACAACGTTATAGTTGTTGCTTCTAAGTACATAAGAGAAGAATAGGAAGTATTAGATATGTGCGGCATTGTCGGTGTAGTAGCGGGAAGAAATATTCCATCAATTTTACTGCAAGGTTTGCAGCGTCTGGAATATAGAGGTTATGACTCCTCTGGAGTGGCAGTAATTGATGAAGTCGGCGAGCTCAAAGTTTGCCGCAAACCCGGCAAGGTGCAAAACCTTTTACAGGCTATGGAAGAGCAGCCTATAAGAGGACAAACAGGTATCGCACACACGCGCTGGGCAACCCACGGTATTGTCAACGAGGCGAATTCTCACCCTCACTCGTCCGGCAAGCGCGTCAGTCTCGTCCATAACGGCATTATTGAAAACCATAACGCTATCCGCGACGACCTAAAAGCAGCCGGCTATATATTTGCCTCAGATACTGATTCAGAAGTCATAGTTCACCTTGTCGATAGCTATCTCGAACAGGGACACAATTTGTTAGAAGCGGTAAGAGTAGCTATTCGCCGCCTGGAGGGCGCTTTTGCAATTGCTGTAATTAGTCCCCTGTATCCCGACCAAATTGTCGCTGCGCGGCTAGGCTGCCCTTTAGTCGTCGGCAAAGGAATTGACGAAAACTATGTCGCATCCGATGTCTTGGCACTAAATTCTGTTACAGACCGGTTCATCTTTTTGGAAGAAGGTGACCTAGTCGATGTTCGACCTGACGGCATGGACTTTTGGAATATTGACGATGAGTCGGTTGTCAGAGCAAGTGTTGAAGTACAAGTGGGCGTTGGCGATATTGAGCGCGGTAACTATCGCCACTTTATGCAGAAGGAAATTTTCCAACAACCCCAAGTCGTCCTAGATACTTTAGAAGGTCGAATTAGCAAAACCGCAGTGCTCGAGGAGGCATTGGGTTTAGGAATAACCGCGGTGTTAGATGAGGTTGAAGCGGTAACAATAGTTGCGTGCGGGACAAGCTTCTACGCTGCTAGTGTTGCTCGCTACTGGATAGAAGAGCTAGCAAATATTCCGTGTCATGTAGACATTGCCAGTGAATTTCGCTATCGCACAGTGGCACACCCTACAAACTCGCTATTTATTACACTCTCCCAGTCTGGGGAAACCGCAGATACTCTTGCCGCATTGCGAAAAGCTAAGCAATCAGGGTTCTTGGCCACGCTAACATTCTGTAATGTTGCAACCTCGTCCATGGTCCGTGAAAGTGACTTTTCCTTTATGTTGAACGCCGGTACCGAAGTGGGCGTAGCATCCACGAAAGCTTTCACAGCCCAGTTAGTTGATCTTCTTTTGCTCTCGGTTTTACTCGGCCGCCGTAATACTGAAAATGTCATTAATGCAGCTACTGAGGAAAAAATCGTTCAAGCCCTACACAATCTCCCCAATTTGATTGAAAACATATTGGCTCTCGATGAGAGCATTGCGTTAGAGGCAGAAAGGTTCATTGATAAGGACCACTCGCTATTTTTAGGTCGAGGAAGTCTTTTCCCAATTGCTATGGAAGGTGCACTAAAACTTAAAGAGATCTCTTATATTCATGCGGAAGGTTATGCGGCGGGCGAGCTCAAGCATGGGCCGCTTGCTCTGGTAGATGAAAAAATGCCCGTTGTTGCAGTTGCCCCTAATGATGAACTGTTAGAAAAATTGGAATCTAATCTGCATGAGGTTCGTGCCAGGGGCGGAGAGCTGTTGGTATTTGCTGAAGTGGGTAGCTCGTTTAAGTCTGAGCCGGGAGTAAGAATTGTTGCATTGCCCAAAGTTGATACATTCCTAGCTCCAATAGCATATACCGTAGTACTGCAATTGCTCGCCTATCACGTGGCACTAATTAAGGGCACTGATGTTGATCAACCTAGAAACTTGGCAAAATCCGTAACAGTAGAATAGGAATTACCGGACACTCTGAAAAAGAATGCACCCGCAATTTCTAAACCTTTATGTTTGCATATGTTTCTACATAATCTTCGATAGGCCAAATTATGCAAATATTTGCGATTGTGGGAATGTCATTTGGGATAATAGGTTTTGTATTCTGACTTGTTCGCTTAACAAAAATTCAAAAACTAATAATGGCCCTAAAAGAAAAAGGAATATTCGGAGAGAGCTACGATAAAGAATAATTTGTTACTAGGCCTTAGTCGGTTATCGTAGCGTATCTTACGGTTTGCATGTAAAAGGAGGGCGAGTGAATTATTGGTTTTTGATTGCAGGCGCAACTATTTCTTTAGTTGGAATGATTTTCCATGGATTCGTCGGTGGGAAAGTTTATATGAAGAATATAAACAATAGTGCCATACCGGCGCTAACAAAATCTCTAAGTTTTGTGTCGTGGCATATATTCACCATCTTTCTTTTTGTAAGTGCTATAACCCTGGCTTATATAGCCTATGACCCAAAATTCGCTCGAGCCGCTTATCCAGTAATCGGTGTAAACTTTTTGGGCGCTCTTTTATTTTTATATCTTGGCTTAGGACAACATAGGGTCTTATTAAAAATGCCGGGTGCCTATTTGATGGGCGGCACGGCGTTACTTGCTTGGCTGGGTATAAGTTAAGCGTCAACTCGTTAAATTTGGCGAGAACTCAAGAAGAAGAATCGCATAACACACCTTGTTAGAGTCTACGCCTCGCGATAGAGAACAAAATGTTTGAATTTTCTCAACTTGCAGTACCCATCGTTCAAGCGCCTATGGCCGGCGGTCTAAATACGCCTCAACTTGCAGCCGCTGTCGCTAACGCTGGGGGCGTAGGCAGTTTTGGTTTTGCCTATACAAGGGCGGATAAAATTGCTGCGGACCTAGCAAAGACTAGGGCATTGACGCAGGGTCCCATCAACGCCAACTTTTTCGTTTTTCAGCCGGTCGAGTCGCCTAGTAAAAAAGTTCTCGCAAGCGCATTGCAGGCCCTATCCGAGCTACCACTGGAAGTTAGTGGAGAATTAGTCATACCAACATCACCCTTCTTCCCAGATCTCGAACAGCAACTCGATGCTGTTTGGGCGCATCCTCCAGAAATCCTCACATTTCACTTTGGGCTCCCTTCCTCGGCATTAATACACAGCGCCCACAGCAAAGGAATATGCGTAGGAGTGAGTGCGACGAATAAGGAAGAAGGAACCGCAATTGAAAAATCAGGGGCTGACTTTATCGTCGCTCAAGGTATTGAGGCAGGCGGTCATAGAGGAATATTTGATCCATTAGCGTGTGATAGCGAGTTACCTATGGCTGATCTAGTTAAGCAATTAGTAGATGCTACTACCCTACCTATTGTGGCTGCTGGTGGATTAATGACTGGACAAGAAATAGGTGGAGCCATTGATCTGGGCGCTGCAGCAGTACAAATGGGCACCGCATTTTTGTGTTGTGAAGAGGCAGGTACATCCGCGACTTATCGCCAGATGTTGTTAAGTAAGGAAGGCAGAAATACTGTTTATACGAGCGGTTTTTCCGGCCGCCGTGCGCAAGGTATTGAGAACCAATTTATCCGTCTTATGGAAAATAAACCAACTCTTGCGTTTCCCATACAAAACACTCTAACAGGTCCAATTCGCAAGCAGGCTAATGTAGATAATGATCCGGAGTACCAAAGCTTATGGGCGGGCCGCGGCTACGCTAAAAGCCGATCAATGCCTGTAAGCGAGTTAATGCAAGTGTTGCAGAGCGAGATGGAACAATTTTGATAGGTCAGTGATCGATTAGATCGATGTAGCTGTTATCTTTTGGCGTTAGTCGCTTTAGCAAAAAGCTTTCTGCCGTGCGCCGAGCAAAGATCTGTAATGCCAGTGTTTGGCTAATTAGTAAGTAGTTTAGCTTCTACCCGTTCATATTCTATATAGGCTAGTCGACGATCTCTTCCGGCTCGTCGTCGTCCAAATCTAAATCCGCCCCGGTTTCTTCCTCTTCCTCTTCGGCTTCATTGACTAGAAACCCTAGCGGACTTAGCGGATGATCTAGTTCCAAGGCTTCTGTCAGCTCATCAGCAATTGATGTAGCTAGCTCTATTACTCTATCTTTAGCGATCAGGTCTTGCTGATACTTTGAGCCCAGAACAAAAATTTCATTGGCATAATTCTGCGGTAAATAGACCCAAACTTTGCCGCCCATTGTTCTTACTTCTTTATAGGCACTGGTGGAAGGTTGTGGCGGCGCTGGTTTGCCTTCGCTTCTTGCCTTTGTCGCGGCTTCAATATATGCAGTGGTTTTTTTTGCACCTTCTATAAACGTCAGGTCAATGAAGGCATTGCACCTATTACCGAGAATAGCTTTTGTTTTTCTAGCATCCCTCGCGTTACTTGGCTCGCTGGTCGCGGTATCATAAAAGGCCTTGGCCTTTTGGCGTTCGCGCGAGTCTTTCATGCCTTTGAATAAACCCATGTTTCGATGCTCTGGTTTTTTTCTTCTGAAACATTGTAACAATAACTAGCCTACAATTTACCAAATCCAAGGTAAATTTTGTAAAGCACGTATTGCGCCTACGTCATTAAACCGCGTAGTTTTTTTGCGGTTTCGGATATTATCTGACTAACTCTTGATTCACTGACGTTAAGAATGGCGCCAATTTCCTTCAAATTCATTTCTTCTTGATAGTAAAGTGCCAAAACCAATTTTGCCCTCTCTGGAAGTTGCTCTACTGAGCTCGCCAGAGTTCTGATCATCTGCTCTTTTTCTAGGCTTTCGTCCGGCCCTTCTTCTACCTGATTGAACTCCTCGAATTGATTTGGCGTGGCATCACTACTTACTATATCTACACCTTCGGCGATGATGCGTTCTTTTTCATAGGTTGCCACGTCTTTATCGAGAAATTTGGCGACTTCACCACTCCTTGGCGGTCTGCCTAGTTCTCGGCTGAGAGAGTTAATGGCGTGATCTTGTTCACGCTTAATAGTGATAGCAGAACGGGTCGAGTAGGATATGCGCCTTACTTCGTCCAGCATTGCGCCCCTAATTCTAGTTTTTGCAAAAAGCTCAAATTCTATGCCTCGTGAAGCATCAAAGGATTTTTGCGCGTGTATTAGCCCTTCCATTCCCGCTTGAATAAGGTCATCTGTTGCGATACTAGAAGGCAGGCGAGTACGCAGATGATAGGCAATTCGCTTTACCAACGTGTAATGCTGGCCTATAGCGACAGTAGTATCTTCTTGTTGCTCTGCATACGCGTCAATATCAGACATAGGGAGCCGCCGCCTAGTTAACCTTTTCCGCAGTGTTTTCGGTGAATTTTGTAGATTCTAGTAAGGCCAAGAGAGATTTGGCGAATGCGGTGAAATTTGTCGCTGCTCGACTACTTGGGTGGTCGTTAAGGAGGCTCTCTCTGCGTCGAATAACTTGGGACAATAAATCGTCTTTAATAACAGAGTGTAAATAGTTCACCGGCTCTTCAAGAAACTGCATACAGACACGGTTCATTTTATTGAAAAGGTTCTGGCCGGCATCCTGAGAGCCAACTTTATTTGGAATCAAAAAGAGTGTTTCTAACCGGTCTTTGCGGCTTTCTAGTTTGATTAGCCCATATGCGTCTGCAATAGATGCAGGTTCGTCTTGTAAAATAACCAGTCGCCCATCACAAGCATCTAAAAAGCTCATATTCGAGCTAGACAAGCCGGCTGCGGAATCGATGATCAGAATATCTAAATCCGTGTAAGTGGCGAGTACTTGTTCAACTAAAGATTTAGCCTGCATAGCGGTTATATTAGCCAGTGACTCATTGCCCGACGCGCCTGGTATCAGTATTAGGCCATCGTCATTAGCAACGCTCACTTCTTCAACACTTTTATCGCCACTAAAGACATGGCTGACGTTAAATGGGGCATTGATACCCAAAATGATTTGCGAATTAGCCAGGCCAAGGTCGGCATCAAGCAATGCAACTTTGCGACCTTCTTTGCATAGGGCTAGGGCTAGGTTGACAGCAATCGTAGTTTTGCCAACACCACCTTTACCGCTAGCGATACCTATCACCGATGTTTTATTTAATGATTCAGACATATTTGCTGTAAAAGCTCAGAATTTTATTAGCTGCGATATGCATATTCTTTTTCTTCTCAATCGCTATGTTCTTGTTTCCACTCGCTGGGCGCACACCCAGTAACACAGTCTACTTGGGCACCTACAACTTCTAATGCGCTGATCAGCGATTCGAAGTCTGGTACCAAATCTAGTCGAGTCAGAACCATAGAGGATACTAGCCATGGCGCACGCTGTCTCAAATTTTCGAGCACAAGCAACGAGTTATCTGCGGGAAAACAAACATGCGGTGAAAGCGCGTTTTGGCTTACTAAACTCTGTAATTCTTCCTCGTTATTGAGGTGGTCCGCATGGCTATCAATGAAGATAGTATGCGTGGCTTGATAGGTTTCTAGCAACTTTACTAGGCCCCGTTCGTCGGGTGCATGAAAGTAGGCAATATTAAGCTTTTGCGCATGCCTGCTTAGTGTAGGCCAGTGCTCGCTTTGGCTATTCGTCGCGTTGGGTGACGCTAGCGTGATAAGGGCGATGGGCCTACTTTGAGTTGCCTCATCACTGGCGATATTTTGCGCCAAATTGTCGGCGATTTGCATTATGCATTGAGTTTTACCACTGCCAGGTAGACCAAGCATCAGGTGCGCACCCTGCCAGTCTTGCTGTTGCCCAGGGCATAGTTTGTTAAGGCCCTGAATTTGCTCCAAAACATTCTGGAATTGATCTTCCCCACGCTTTTGAATCAATCTGTTAAATGACGATATTGCTGCCCGCGCTCTATCAATAGGAGCACTGGCATTTGATTGGTGCTGTAGGGTTTCGCGTAAATCTGAAAACTCTGATTGAATGGTTTGCATTAGCACGCGCATTTCCGTCATCGATGTTTCTGCTTCGCGAGTTGGTTGTAGGGGCTCGGATTTGCTTGCAGCCTGGCTATTCTCGGCACCAGCGGCTGGAGAGCGTAGCGCGCTACCCAGTTGGCTGGAAAAGCTATCCTTACTAAGTTTGGTAAATTTGTTAGCAGGCGCTACCGCGTTTGTATCAAACTCACTTTCTTTTTGTGGCTCTGATTTTGCCGCAGCCTTTGACAGCATGTTAACCACTGCTGCAGCCGAACTGGGCTCAGGAATTTCTTCTTCAGCGATTTCAACGGCGCAAATCATCTCGGTCTTATTACCGATACGGTTTGTGCTAATGATTAAGGCTTCCTCGCCGCAACTGGCCCTAACCTGCTCCATGGCAGATTTGGTATCGGCGGCTACAAATCGTTTTAGTTCCATAATTTACTCTCGCAAGAATTACTCTTGCTCAATTTCTCGTCGGTTAACTTCAATAGATGAGACCACGCGAATGGGCTGATCATCAGGGATTTCTGTATAGCAAAGTACTGTCAGATCTTTAGAAGACCTGCGTAAGAGTCGCGCTAGCCAAGGTCTAAGCAGTGGTGAAACCACTAATACTGCGGGTAGTTCTTGTTGTTCCAGTTCTTCAATGGTGTCGCGTACAGACTTGAAAAAAGTCTCTGCTAAAGAAGGCTCTAGGGCAATTTCGTCATAGCTGTTGGCGCGGCTGACCAAATCGCTCATCAACTGCTCTAGTTCAGGGTCAAGTGTCATTACCGCCAACTCTTCGTCAGACTCAATAATTTCTTGAACAATCAGGCGTCCTAGTTTTGGCCGAACCAGCGCGGCAAGTTGTCCCGCGTCTTGGGTGCGACCACTTTCTTCGGCCAATGTTTCTAGAATTGTGCGCATGTCGCGTAGTGGCACGCGTTCGCGTAGAAGGTTTTGTAGTACTCGCACAACGGTGCCCAAAGATAACTTCTCTGGAATAAAGTCTTCAATGAGCTTGGGAGATGTCTCGGCAATCTTATCTATAAGCTGCTGGCTCACATCGTAGGTCATAAGTTCATCGGCATTGTTCTTAATCACCGCGTTCAGGTGAGTTGCTATGACCGTACTAGAGTCGACTACTGTATAACCTACTGCTTGGGCATACTCTCTCTCGGAGGATTCAATCCATACAGCATCCAACCCAAAGGCTGGGTCTTTGCCTGCTTGCCCTTGGATTTCGCTCAAAACGTTGCCAGGGTTAATAGCCATTTCTTTGCCGACAGCAATCGTACCAATGCCGCGCACGGAGCCATTTAATACAATGTGGTAAGAGTCTGGGGCGTTGTCTAAGTTGTCGCGAATTCTGATCGACGGCAATAGAAAACCCATTTCCGCAGACAGTTTCTTACGAATACCCTTCAGGCGATTGAGCAGTCGGCCACCCGTATCTGAATCCACCATGGGAATCAGACCATAACCCAACTCTAAGCTAATAACGTCAACCTGACCGGCATCATCCCAATCAAGTTCGAGCAGATTCGGGTCGGTTGGTGGGGCGTTGGGGTCTTCACCCTCTGTGAATGTCTCTGGAAACTCTAGTGCCAACTTTTCTTGCCGGGTGATATAGAAGCCCAGGCCTAGCGAGCCAATACCCAAGGACAAAAAGACCAAGTTCGGCATCCCTGGAATAATGCCCATAAAGGTCAAAATGCCACCGGCTATAAAAAATGCTAAAGGGTTGGCTAGCTGTTTACCAGCTTGCTCAGGAGAAGATTCAGAAGTGGCAACCCGGGTGACGATAATCGCTGTTGCTAACGAAAGAATAATCGCCGGAAGCTGTGCAACCAAGCCGTCACCAATGGTCAGCAGAACGTAATTTTTGGCAGCGTCTGCTAAGGACAAATCGTATTGCAACAAGCCAATACCCAAGCCGCCAACCAAGTTGATAATAAGAATAAGTAAACCAGCAATAGCATCACCACGAACGAACTTGGAAGCTCCGTCCATTGAACCAAAAAAGTCGGATTCTTGAGAAACTTCCGAGCGGCGCTGTCTGGCTTCATCTTGGTCTATAACACCAGCGTTCAAATCCGCATCAATAGCCATTTGCTTACCCGGCAGTGCGTCTAATGTGAAACGAGCGATTACTTCTGAGACCCGGCCAGCACCCTTGGTGATTACAATAAAATTGATAATCATAAGAATTGCGAAAACGATGAAACCAACTACGTAGTTACCGCCGATGACAAATTCGCCAAATGCAGCAATAACCTGTCCCGCTGCGTCGCCACCTTGGTGTCCCTCTAAGAGAACTACTCGGGTAGAAGCAACGTTTAGACCCAAGCGCAGCATGGTTGCGAACAGAATGATGGTTGGAAAAGAAGAGAATTCCAGTGTTGATGATGTATTGAGCGCCACCATAATGATGAGCAGCGCCAAGAGGATATTCAAAGTAAAGAAAATGTCTAGCATGAACGGCGGAAGTGGCAAAATCAGCATGGTCAAAATCCACACAATTACCACAGGCATAGCCAGTGACTGCCACGGAATGTCCATAGACAGCTGTCGGAGATCTGACAATGTAAGAGAACTAGATGCCATTTCGTTAAAAAACCTTGCTCTATGCTAAAAATATTGACGAAAAATAGTGATTTATCGTAAATCTAAGCGGATGTACCGCATCCACATGCTAGAAATGCAGGAACCGTGCCTACTACGTTGGTTTCGTCAACTTTCCGCGAATTATTCAAGAAAACTGATATTTGACCGACTGATGTTAGGTAAGAAAAACAACATAGAGTTCAAGATGTATTCACAAGGTTTAGGCAAAGTAAATCCTAGTTCATTGCCCAGGCAACTCCGCCAATGGCTGTGGATTACCGGTCTGGTATTCGTCTTTGTGGGTTGTGCTAGCCAAGAGCGCAATCAGGACACCTATGGCATGACACAAGGTGAAGGCATCGTTGCCACCGGTTACGCAGTTATCTCGTCTCAACATGGAGATACGCCAGCACAAAAGAGGTTGATGGCGATTAAAGCCTCCAAACTAGACGCTTACCGCTCGTTGACCGAACAAGTTTATGGTCAGTACATCAACGCTACGGGCACTATGGTGGATATGTCTATTACCCAAGATCAAATGCGTAGCAGAGTTGAGGGGGTCATCTATGGTGCTAAGTTGGTCAGCATTACGCCTATCGGTGGCGAAACCTATGAAACAAAACTTTCCTTAGGTCAGGAAACAATCAACGAATTAGTGCGTAACTACCTGCAGGTCTCAAACGCCAATAAAAGTTCTACTAGTCCAGGTAGATAAAGATGCTTGGGATGCAAAAGAAAGCGCAGGCTACCCATCCCATATCTAGTGCAAAAGCTAAAGCGATGATATTGCAGGCTATGGGTTTAGGGCTAATGTTGGTGACTCTTCCAGCTAGCGCCGAAGGTACCAACCTAGCTCACGCCGCGGATCGATATGCTGGCGCACCATCGCTCAATCAAATCGATAGCGATGAGCAGTTAAGTATTCTCAAGCAATCTGTTCTGGACTATGCCTTGGAGCGTAATGCCAGAGTAGCCGCAACCAGTTGGACCGACGATGTAGGTGCGCTAAACGAAGATGTGTTGCTGTTTAGCAATCTGCAGTTGGAGAAGCTACGACCCCAACCGTATATCAATCGTTTTGGTTTAAAGGGAACGCGGCTTGTAGAAAGTGATACTGCGGCCGCTTCAAACGCTAATCTGGAACAAAGTTGCTCGCGTCCCGGAGTTCGACGACAGCGGCTCAAGGTAACTATGCAACCGGTGAATTCAACGGGTCCTAGTATTGCTAATTTAGCTGCTGACAGTGCCAGGTTAATCCGCGAAGAAATAATTCAGGCAACGCGTTTTGGAGCACTGCAAGATACAACATTGATAGAATCAGCTCCACTTGGCACCTCTGCTGGTACCGACTACTTACAATATATGGTGTTGGGCGAGCAGGTAACGCCCGACCTAGAAGTAACAATCCGGATTTCCGGGCGATCTGAAAGCAAAGTACTAGATCGATTTTGGGTTACTAAATCATCCCGCGGTCCTATCCGGCTTGATGTTGAAGTTATTGCGCAATCGACCCTCGGTGTCCAATTCAGCCGTTCGGGGTCTATGCTCGTAAGGTCTGGCGCGGCAGATAAGCGAGCGCAAAAGGCTTGGCTTGAGTTACCAAAGTCAGCGGTGGCTGAACTAACTGAATGGTCGTCTCAGGCCATAGTAGCATTGGGCGCCAGTATTCGTTGTGATACGGGGGCCGCAATTGTTTTAGTGCATAGACCTGACGGCGGCCTACTTATGGCAGGTGAAGATGTGGGGCTTTTTGAAGGGCAGAAATTTTTAATTATGCCTAGTAGTGCACTGGCTCAACGACAGGGGTTAGAGCGTGCGTTGGGCGCAATTGGTTTAGCCCAAATCACAGCGTTAAACAAACATACTGCGAGTATTGATCTGTATGCCGGGCCAAAACCGCGTACATATGACAATATGATCGCTATTCCATTGGCGGCATTAGCACCTTGAGTGTGCGCAGAAGAACATTAGGAAATTCTATGACGGCTTTATCTATGTCCATACGCAACACTCTTGCTGTGTTTACAGTATTGGTGCTGTTTTCAGGTTGTGTTGCAGTGGAGCCAGAGGTCGAGCTTGTTTTAGCGAGTCCTGACGAACCTGTTGAAGAAATTGATGTTGCGGAACTTGATGCTGCATTAGCGCGGCTCATTAAAGACTTAGAAGCAGCAATAGAAGCAACTAGAGCTGCCGATAAAAACACCAAGCAAGCAATTCTCGCTGAGGATGGCACCTACCTTGTAAAGCCTGGGGACTATTTAGATAAGATCATTAAGCAGACATCCGGCAACTCCAGCATCCGCCCTTCCATTTTACGCCGCGCCTTTGTTCGAGCTAATCCGAGTGCGTTTAAACGCTCCAACCCTAATTGGATGTTAGCCAACAAACGGCTTAAGGTGCCAGATGTTGACGACATCAAGAAGGTGATTTTCAAAGATATAGATCCCAACAAAGCTAAAGCCGCGGGTATAGATCCATACGAAGGTTGGATTCAATATCCTTGAGAGATTTCTTTGCTTAATCACGCACCTTTATCCACATCACCAATAACGGCTGGGCTTCCTACTGATCTAGCCAGTACACAGGTGCGTATTCCTCAGCCTCAAGCCCGACTGCTAAACCTTCAGCCCGGGCAAATTGTGCCAGGCGAAGTTGTTATCAAAGACAATGCCCGTGTACTACTTGTCCGCGACCAACAGTTGCCGCTTCCTGCACGAGTTAGCTTGCCTGCTCAGCCATTGACACTACAAGTTAAGTCAGTAGACGGTCAGCAAGTACTTACACTAGTTGAACCCAAAGCCCAGCAGAAAACACAGGTGCCGGTGACAACGTCGACCCAAGGGGTGAGTAAACCTGCCCAACAAGTTATTCAACTGACCTTGCAACAAGGTCGGCAATTGAACTTAGTTGCGGGACAAGTCGTGCAAGCAACCATTCGGCAAACTGCCGACGGCGCTACATTGCGCATTGGCGCAAATGTTGTTGCCTTGGCTGAGCGCAGTGGAATTCCTGCGCAATCTATTGAGTTAGCCGTTACGTTTAATCGCGGACAGTTTACGTTAGCAACCCAAGTACCTAAACCACCTCTGCCAAGTCCCACGCTATTAGGCGTGAATACAACTTTGCCTCAAGAACAATTGGGTCAGCAAAGGGACAAATCGTTTATGCGCTTGAGTCAAAGTCAGGTCACTCAACTGGGTTTGCGCTCGGGCTTGTTGATCTCCGGCGTAGTCATACACCGTGCAGAAGGAAGCGAGCTAAAACTACCCGCGGGGTCCTTGCCACTAGCGCCGCCATTAGTGAGCGCGCAACCGCCGGTGCCGTTAAAACTAGTGAGCCAAATGGGAGGAAGTAAATACTTCTTAGTGCCAGCATATGACTCGGCCCCAAGTAACCCAAAGCTGAGTTTAGAACCAATACGGCCGAGTCCAATAAGTCAGCCGGGTATTCCGATAAGTCCTAACCAAGCTAAACAGCTACTCAACCAGCAGGGCTCCAATATTCACGCCAAAGTCATCAACGCGGGAACGAGTACGCGGATTGAAGTAGGTACCAACCAATTTAGGCTGCCCAAAGGCGTTGTGTTATCTCAGCCCCCCGTTGCCCTGGTAGTTGAGCGACGGGGCAGTAACTACTTTTTGCAGCCCGCGCCTGCCCCGGGCTTTGTTGCAAATAATCACAGTGGAGACAGGAAAATGTTGACCGCAGAACCCATGAACCTCTCGATGCGACCAAATATTGTATATGTTGAAGGCGCAGCTGCCGGCATGCGCATCAATCCGGAGCAAGCTCGCGTATTAGGGCTCAGAGAAGGCCAGGTAATCAATGCTGTGGTTGCCCAGCGCCCAGAAGGTAACCTATTGCTAGTTGGTAACCAGCAACTACAAATACCCGCGCGGTTGAATCTACCTCAGGGGCCAGCGGCTTTTTTGGTTAGTGTAGTGAATGGCAGTGTGCTCTTGAGTTTAGTTGACCCAAGTAGTGGGAATAAACTTAACCCTAGAGGCGATGCAGATGCCCGATTTGGACGACTATTGGGCCATGCTGGTGGGTTACATTTAGGCCGGTTGTTTTCGCCTGGTTCACTGACTCAGATTTTAGGTTCTACAACGACTAGTGTTGTCGGACAGTCGCTGCAAAACCTTTTGCTAAATTCGCGTGAAATTACGGCACCGATTATTCGCCGGTCAATGGAGAATTTTGGTCTATTCACCGAAAGTGAAATCAGACACACCGGTATGGCACCGGCAAACCAAGGTATTAAATCTGCGCTTATCGGTTTGCGTGCACTCTTTCAGGGCCGTCAACTAGATACCACTCTATTGTCCGGAGCCATAGACGAGCTAGAAGCTCGTCAAATTGAAAGTTTGGCTCAGCAAGTGGCGGGCAAAACGTCTTTGTCTTGGGTAATTCCCTTTGCTGATCAATGGCCCGTGTATATTCGCCTAAGCCAAGACGGTGCAAATGGGATTGCTGAAAGCTCAATGCAAAAGACCTGGTCGGTGGATTTGGAGGCCGGTATTGATGCTCAAACTTCAATGTCAGCGAATATTAGGGTGGACGCTTCCAAGCAGATAGAGGTGCGCATTTGGCTGCCTTCCGCAGAGCTGTTTACTATTGCTCAAGCTAATCGAGAAGAACTCGTTGCGCGGCTGCGCGAACATGGTGTGACGCTGGTGACTTTGAGCATTTTTCCAACATCGAGAATTCCGATTACCGATGATGTGCCAGAGCAACGTGTGGGGCTCAACATCGATGCATAAATCTAATGATAAAAACGGCTGGAACAACCCTAGACAGGGCGACAGTGTGTTTATAGACGGTAACCACAGCGAAAAGAAAGCAGTGGCCCTAATGTATGACCAAGTGCGAGCGCCAATTGTAAAAGCCAAAGGTAAGGGTGCTTTAGCATGGCAAATTATTGAAATCGCTAAGCGCCATGATATTCACGTGGCTGAAGACCCAGTGCTGGCCGAAACTTTATCTTATTTGAAATTGGAGCAAGAAGTGCCTGAAGAGGTGTATCAATCGGTGGCTACAGTACTGTCGTGGGCTTATTGGTTGAAAGGCAAGGTGCCCGAAACTCAAGAGTGATAAAGAACTAGTACAGGGGCTGTCTCTTGCGCTTCATTTTGCCCATTTTGTCGTAGAGGTTGCTTGAGTTGTCAGTACTTCTCTTGGTTAGGGACGCTAGCACAGTCCTTACCACTTCAAGCTGGCGCTTAAGTAAAAGGTCGTTGCGAATATGCGCTTCTTTACATTCGCTGATTAAGGTTCTGGCCTCGTTCCATAAGGGTTCATCGGCAGCGAATGCTTCAGCGTCGCCACTCGGCCAAGTACCCTCCAACTGCTGGAGTAGTTCTACTTTTTTGATCTGCACGCTTTCCAGGTGCTCGAGATTTTTTTCTGATAGCGCAATAAATTCCTCTTCTAAAGTGTTTTTTAGAAGGGTGCCGACAGCAATGACGTCGGTTATGGCCTCTACATTAGACATTTAATCAGTTTTCTAGATTAACCGTTCTAGTTCTGCAAAGTTCTCAGCAATTCGGCGAGCGTCGAGGGGGAAATTGCCGGACTCAATGGCTTGGCGCATTTCTTGTACTTTAGCCTCATCGAAACTAGCAGTTCCTTCTCCGGCACGAATCTCGCTACTCAAAGTAACCTCTACGCTGGCGGAAGGTTCACTGGCATTGGCAACACTTGCATTTGTGTCAGCAGTCGGTTGTGCGGTGGTTTTCGCTGCTCTGTTTGCAGCAACCCCAGCACTATTTGATGAATTTATACTATCAACCATGTTTCGCTCCTGAATAAGCGTATTAAATCTATATAAGAAGGCAATCGACACAAAGTCGCAAAACTTTAGCCATTTTACCCTGTTTAATCAATTGTTTAGAGAATTTACCTACCATTTTGTCGCCAAAGTTTTGGCCCTGCTTGGGCCTGTAACAATTGCCGAAACTCTGCGTTGACTCTCGGTGTTCAGTAAACGCACTTGTTCGCCCAAAAAACCGTCTTCTAAAGCCACGACTTCGGAAGAAATTGCATAACTTAAGCCCTGTGAAAGAAGGGCAACCTTTTCGCCTCGTCTAATCAATTTGCCTTTGGTCAAATCTCGTTTGCGCAAAATATCGCCTGGGTGAAGTAATTTGCTGGCTGCCAAGTTCGCAAGGTTGGCTGTAGAGGTAAGCGCGTCCCTAGGAACGTTCGCGGCCCGCTGTTCAATCCTAACGGCTTTTGCTGTGAGCAACGTTCCAGCTGGCAATGCTCTTGTCACCACTAAAACCTCTCTTGGCTCTGCTAGGTCGTTTCTAGTAATAATGTGGCCGGGGCGCATTGTCCGCAGAGAGAACCATTGCGCAGACGGCTTAAGGGAATTTATCGATCCCTGTGGGGTGCGGTTAGGGGGAAGTTGCGTAACCTCAATATCTTGAGCGGTTACCCTTTTACCTGCCTCAATAATCTTGTTCGGTGTCAGAACGCTGACAAGAGCTACTTCTGTTGACAATTTTGCGGTGGCTTTGGCCCGGATAAACCGTGACCAGTCATTATCTAAACAGCTGGCTTTCACCATGAATGCAGATCTGGGCTTGGTCAACGAAGTGCTCGTAGAGAAAGTGAACTTTGCGCACTGGGGTACTTTCAGGCGCCGGTCTTGTATGGAAAAAGAGTAAACATCTGGCGCGCCGAACTGATCTTTTGACCAGCTATCAATTTGCTCACCAAGGTTCGCTATTGCACCTGAGTTATCTGTTGGCGTTGCGAAATTATTCGACGATAGAGTGATACCGGCCAGAGCAAGAGCAACACTGGTTAAGGACCGCATTGTTAATTTTGCCCGGGGTCCGTGCTTGTAAGTTTTAACGACTGTCTGTTTTGCGATGATCATTGCTACCAATTCCGTTTTCGGCTTTTTCTTTCTACATGCAATGAAGCTATGCAATGAAGGTGCCAGCCTTTTTTGAACCAGTAATTGTTGGCCAACTAATTATGAAATAGCGCAGGGATACATGCAGTTTCCCCCAGCTGACCCAGTCCCAGTGGAGTTCTCTTTGCAAAAATTTTACCTCAAAAAATCCGTTTCCTTATAACGGCTCTCACTTAAAGAGACTGTAGTAGTCAATTTCTCTACGGCTATGGCGTGACGAGTTTCTGACAGTCGGCAAATTTCGTCCGAATGCGGACAGCTGTGACCGGTGAAAAATAGCCGCTTTAACGGCAAACCCAGCAAAACAGGCGAAAAAAGGCGTGTATGAAGGAAATCAAAAAGTTGGCACAGCAATTGCTTTGTCAGAAGTGTGACGAAAGATGGCGGAGTTAACCCTCATCTTATAAGTCGAACGTAAGTTGTAAAACTTTAGGAAAGATTGAATTTTCTTTTTAGATGGGACGAAAAAGTTAGATGAATATTTTAGATAACGTTTTTGGTGTGCATGAAACAGCAATTGGGGTGCGTCAACGGCGCCTTAGCCTTTTGGGCGAAAACATTGCTAATGCAGACACTCCTAACTACAAAGCAAAGGATGTTGATTTTAAAGCATTGATGGATAACGAACGTGCGATGTCGACGCGGCGCACTCACGAGTCGCATATAGATCACATGGGTGGATCTAGAAACGGTTTGGTCTATCGCGTACCAAACAACCCTGCTGCAGATGGCAACACTGTTGAATTGAACTATCAGCAAGCACAGTTTGGTAAGGAATCAGCGCGATATACAGCAACATTGCAATTTCTGGAAAACAGAATTGGCGGAATTAAACGAGCGCTTCGCGGCGAATAAAAAATATTTAAACAAGTAGGTTAGGAAAATGTCATTACTAATTAACACGAATGTACCGTCATTAACGGCTCAACGCGCCATCGCAGGTTCTCAAAATGAGTTGACCACTGCAATGGAACGACTTTCTACTGGATCAAAGATCAATAGCGCATCTGACGATGCAGCGGGCTTGGCGATGTCTCAGCGTATGACAGCTCAGATCCAAGGCCTGAATATGGCTATCAAGAACTCCAACGATGGTATAGCAATGACCAAATCTATCGAGGGTGCCATTGCTGAGGTGTCGGACATGCTGCAAAGAATGCGTGAACTATCCATTCAAGCTGCAAACGGAACCAATAGCGCATCGGACAGAACATATCTGCAGGACGAAGTGAACTTACTGATTCAGGAAGTTACAAGAATCTCTGCGAACACTCGCTACAACGGATCTCTTATTTTAGATGGCACGTTTATTAACAAGCAACTTCAAGTTGGTATTGAGGAAGGAGAGCATATTACGTTCTCCGTTGACTCAATCGCTGCAAAACAAATTGGCGCGCATACGCTTGTTGGTAACGGTGTGAATCCAGAAACCCCGGGAGCCACTCCCCCGAATAATCCTTTGACCATTGCCGAAGATATTGAAATTTTTGGTTACCTTGGATCTAAGGTCGTAGAGTCCTCTACCGAAGACACCTCAAAAGAAGTGGCAGAAAAAGTGAACCTACTGACCGCTGAAACAGGTGTAAAAGCTTATGCCAAGACTTATGCAGCGTTGTCGTCAGGGGACACCACAGCCCGCACATACAACATCAAGATTAATGGTTATCAAACAGGCAACTTTATTATTTCTAATACTGACGTTGGCGATGCTGTAGACGCAGTAAATCGCATCTCCGGCTCCTCTGGGGTCACCGCTAAAGTTGAGAACAATAAAGTAGTTCTCTTTGATGCGGACGGTGATGACATCACTATTGAAAATACCAAGACTGGCGCCGAATTTGTCGACCTAGTTGTTGAGAAACTGGGTGAGGACGGTTTAGTTAGTAATGTCGTCGGACAGCCGATAAGACTCGGTGAAGGTGCGACAAGCACGAATACACTCGCGACATTTACCCAAGATACCGGTGTTGTAGCGAATTACTCAAGCTTAACGCACACAATGACAGATGGAACTACTACCTTGAGCTTTGATCAAGGAGCCAGTGCTACGGACGCCACCCTCCAGGCAGGCTTTAGAGCGGCTGAGGGATACGCTAACTTCAAATACGATATCGCCATTTCAGGAACAACAGTCACGTTTACCGCCCGTGAACCCGGGGTGATCCAAACTGCAGAAGAGCCGAAGCTAGTAGCAGATGCCGCTATTACAGATGAAGCTATTGTTGCAACAGCTGGAGTTGCCGGCGTTGCAATGGACGCTACGCGTGTCTCAGGCACTCTAAAATTTGTTTCTGCTAACTCTTTTTCTGTCGAGCAGGCTGCAAACCCGGCAGGTAACACTGCGTATTTCGCTGCAGGCTCACAGACAGCCGCCTTGGTTGACCTAACTCAGGTCAAGATAAGCACAGAAGCAGGCGCTAGTGACGCAATTTCGATAATCGATGCCGCCTTGGACAAAGTTGCTCAGATGCGCTCTGACCTTGGTGCTATCGAAAATCGCATGGAACATACAATCTCAAATTTAATGAATATCGCAGAAAAAACAGCCGACTCTCGCTCACGGCTATTGGACGCTGACTTTGCATTAGAGTCTGCTCGACTAGCGAAAAATCAGGTTCTCCAGCAAGCAGGCACATCTATGTTGGCGCAAGCCAACCAGATGAATCAGCTGGTTATGGAACTTCTACGCGGGTAGTAGATAGAACTTCTAAGGAGCAAGAGCTATGAGTTTAGACAATATTTTAGGTGTAGCTGGCGGTGCAATGGACGCACAAGTCATCCGCATGAACCTAGCTGTTTCGAACATTGCCAACGCTGAGGTTTCAGGCAATAGCAATGAAACGGCCTATAAAGCCAAGCGACCAGTCTTCGAAACCATTTTGGCCTCAGAAGTAAACACTCGGCGCGGAGAGTCTGAAGGTGGAGTTCGGGTACAGAAAATAATCGAAGACGAAAGCACAACGCCAGCAACTTATGAGCCTAATCATCCTCAGGCTGATGAGAACGGTTACATCTACTCTTCGAATGTAAACCCAATGAATGAATTAGTAGAAATGACCGCTGCCGCGCGTTCGTTTGAAAGCAACATTGAAGCAATGAATACCGCGAAGCAGCTAATGATGCGCACGGTAGAAATGCTAAAGAAATAGGACGAGTAGATGAGTGAACTAAGTATATCCGGTATTCGTACTTCTGCAGATCTTCGCGCCGCTGCTGCGGCACCGGTAGAAGAAGATCTGGATAGAAGTGCGTTTTTGAAGCTGTTTACAGCTCAACTACAAAATCAAAATCCATTGGACCCTATGAAGAACGAGGCATTTGTTGCCCAGCTTGCGCAATTTTCAAGCCTAGAAGCAACTACCAAGATGTCGGATTCGCTGGATCAATTTGTAAGCTCCCAGTCAGGTGAAAAGATCATGCGAGGCGCTTCCCTTATTGGTAAGAGCGTATTCGTTAATGGAGCGACCATTACACAGGGTGGCGGTCAGGTTAAGAGCGGTTTTGCCAACTTAACTGACACTGCCGATGAACTCACATTGAGTGTGATCGACGCTAAAACCGGCCAAGTAGTGAATTCTATGGATTTAGGTCCGCAGCTTGCAGGTGAGGTTTCCTTTGCTTGGAACGGCGGCAACTTTGCCGGCGAAGCTGCTCCTGCAGGTGAATACTTCTTTAGCGCGCAAGCTCGCAAAGGTGATGACACAAGGGTAGTGCCTGTACTTGGTGAGACCAAAGTCAAAGGAGTGTCATGGAATGACGACCTCGGACAGGTACTTGTCGAGATTAGTGACGGGCAAACAATGGCGCTTTCCGAAGTCACCAGAATTTCTGAGTAACAACTCACAACTATTTTATTGGAGCATAGTAAATGTCGTTTTATACATCTCTCACAGGACTTAAAGCTGCGACCACCGAATTGGCGCTGACAAGTAACAATATCGCGAACGTTGGTACCAGTGGATTTAAGAAATCACGGGCTTCATTTGGTGACATCTTCGCCACCTCGCCCCTGCAGAAGTCCACGTCGGTAGTTGGTCAGGGCGTATCTTTGAAAGAAGTACGTCAAGAGTTTAGCCAAGGTAACGTAGAATTCTCCTCTAACACTTTGGACCTTGCGATCTCTGGGGAAGGTTTCTTCCCACTAAAGTCGGCTGATGGACTGACAGATATTTTTACCAGAAACGGTAGCTTTGTGTTGAACGAACAGTTCAACGTCGTTAACTCTTCTGGGCAAGCATTGTTAGCAGCTGCAGTTGACTCCTCCGGTAAAGCGGATTTGGAAAAACTTAGCCGACTTGCAATTCCGGTATCCACCTCAGGACAAGCAACAGAAACATCTCTTATTGAATTGGCTTTGAACTTGCCGTCAGATGCCGGGGTTATCGACGTACCTTTCAATCGAAATAATCCAAATACATACAACAAGTCTACGGCGTTAAGTGTGTACGACAGCGGAGGTAACTCTTACCTAGCGACAATTTATTATGTAAAGACAGCGAACGCGACAGCTAACTCGCCAACCAACAAATACCAAACCTACGTTTTTGTTGGCGACGATCAGGTGAATCCGGCGCTGCAGCAAGCGACAAATAGCAATGATGAGGCGCTATATGTAAACAAATATGGTGTGCTTAAACCTTTCTCTGAAGTGGAAGATTTGCTGGTTAACAGAAAGACCCAGAAATTTTCATTGGACGATTTAACAGATGTGCGTACATCAGTCCCAGCGACAATTGAGGGCTCTAAGCTACCTAACGATTTAACAGCCGACCAGGGTTTTAACTTTAATTCCTCCGCGTTCACTGCAGAGAACCTTGCCAACTTTATGGCCGTTGATGTCGATAATTCTGGAAATCCAGTGACCATCGATCTCTCAGACCTGAAAGCACAGAATAGATCTGTTACTGGTGTTGAACTTGCCTCGATCATGCAGAACCAACTTAACGTAAAGTTTGGCGATGAACGCTACTTTGATTTGACCACCGCCAGTAACAGAACTTTCAACCTTAACTTTACTTCTGGCGGAGCGACCACTGTAGCTGCAATTGATTTGGGTACAACCTTTAACACCGGTGCTAGTCAAATTACAGCGACTACCAAACAAATTGTCGATGATGTACAAGCTCGGGTTAACACTGTATTGGGCGCAAATAAGGTAACGGTGTCCTACGATACAGCGCAAAGAAGCTTCAAGTTTTTGCCCGTATCATCTGCAGATACCATGACCGTAGATGCAGCCTCTACAAATAATTTGTTTGGGGCAGCGCCTACTGCTGTAGCTATCGACGCCCAAGGTTTTTATGGACAAACCGTAACGCCTAACGGCGAACTACAGCGCGTAGCCAATGAACAACGCTACGGTATTAAAGTGGCTTACGATGGCGCTAAGCAAACGTTTTCTTTCTCTTCAGGTTCAACAGGTGATGCGTCTGAAGTATCCGTAGATTTTTCCGTACCCTCCTATAACGCTGTTACCGGTGTCCCTACAGGTACAGACACAGACGGTGATGGTGTAGTGGACAAGACTGCGCAGCTAGATTTTGCCACTTTTATGGGCTTTGAAGTAACTGGCGCTGCAGACTCCAAATACTCGATAACACCGTCAGAATCGGCCTTGCGCGGTGTAGCGTCTCTACCAGCGATTACCAAAGGTTCTGGTATTGCGGTAAACGTAAATAATAACTTCTCCGTTGATGCATCTAACAATACCTTCGTAGTATCCGTCGATGATGTAAAAGGCACTCTCGTACTACCCACTGGCGCTGGCTATACACTGGACAGCTTTATCGTTGAACTGGAAAAAGGCATTAATAAGCTTGCTTCTGACACCGGCAGCACAGTCTCTGGCGTAAAGGTAAAATACGACGCTGATACCAATGGTCTTGTTTTCACCACAGGCAGTACCGGCACGGACTCATTTATTAAAGTATCTGGTAGTGCAACCTGGGGGTTAGCAAACATAGGCTCTGGTCGTGGTACAACCACAACTTGGATCAAGCCTTCTCAATCCGCAGACGTTGTGAATAACGTTGCTGTACAAAAATATATCGATGAGTTTGGTGTCGAAACAGCTAGCGCCGACGGGTTTTCAACGTTGCCGGAATGGTCACCAATTTTCCTCGATAAGGGCGAATTAACATTCGATACATCAGGTAACTTAGTGTCGCCTTCTGGTGGCGCCCAATTGGATACAGTGTTCCTGGCCGGTGGTCGTGGCGCATTGAACCTGACCATTGATTACACGGGTACTACGCAGTTTTCGCAAGCGTTCGCAGTTAAGTCCCAATCTCAAGACGGTTCCCCCGAGGGTGACTTGGTCGGCGTAGACATTGGTGACGACGGTTTGGTTGTAGCCAGTTATTCAAATGGTTCTCAGGACTCACTTGGTAAGATTGTCTTAGTGACCTTTCCAAGTAACGAAGGACTGCGCCAAAACGGAGACAGTTCCTACCTATCATCCGCAAAATCTGGTGCGGCGACATTCGGTGAAGCCGGTACTGCTGGATTCGGAACGATTAGAGCGGGTGCAAGGGAGCGATCAAACGTAGACCTGACAACAGAACTCGTAGGTCTAATCACAGCACAACGAAACTTCCAAGCCAATGCTAAGGCGATTGAAACATCATCAGCATTGACCTCAGCAATTATCAATATCCGATCGTAGGTTAATCACTCATGGATAAAGGTATATATACAGCAGTTGCGTCGATTAACTCTCAACGCATGCAAGAAACAAACTCTGTGCATGAACTTGCAAACGTTTCGACATTTGGTTTTAAGAAAGCTTACCAAATGGCACTGCAATCTTACCGGGTAGACGGCGACGGGTATAAAACTCGTTTCTTAGCCGGTAATGCTGCGCAAGGTATTGTCGATCTAACACCAGGAAGCAGAATTGCAACCGGTAATGATATGGATATCTTTATGAACGGCTCCACGGTTTTAGGTGTGAGTAACGACGAAGGCCAAACGGCATTTACCCGTCGCGGAGATATAAGACCTAACCAAAATGGTGACCTTGCGTTAACTACTGGGCAATTAGTCCTTAATGATGGTGGTGGCGCTATTGCAGTACCTCAAGATCAACTACTTAGTATTTCAGACGAAGGCGTAATTTACGCTATTGATCCGAATGATGAGACTACCGCGACTGTGGAAATAGCGCGATTAATGCTGCGAGACAGCAGTGCGGTTGATTTAGAAAAAATGAAAGACGGTCTCTTTAAAGTGCGTGGTCAGGCGCCTGGAGATTTTCAATCGGGTCCTGAAGAGGTCTCTGTTTCTAGTGGCCAGCTCGAAGGCAGCTCTGCGAACGCAATGGACGTAATGGTCGATATGATCAACGGCACACGCTCTTTCGAAATGAAAATGAAACTGGTCAAAGAACTCGGCGATCTCGGCGATTCTAACAATACATTAATGCGACTGGCATAAGCTCAGTAGTTTAGGAATAAGAATATGGATGCTTCTCTTTGGGTTGCCAAAACAGGACTAAATGCTCAGCAAACACGCATGAGTGTTATCTCAAATAACCTAGCCAACGTTAATACCAATGGTTTTAAGCGTGACCGCGCAGTTTTTGAAGACTTGCTTTATCAGAATATTAGACAAGCTGGTGGTCAAACAGGCGCCGACAACTTCGCACCGACTGGCTTCATGCTGGGTACTGGCACGCGTATTGTCGCTACCGAAAAAATGCAGGGTCAAGGCAACATGATTGCCACAGAAAATTCTCTTGATCTAGCCATAGAAGGACCAGGGCTATTTCAGATTCTTCAGCCGGACGGCACTTTGGCCTACACCCGCGATGGTAGCTTCAAGCTTTCGCAAGAAGGAGAGCTGGTGAACTCGGCGGGTTACTTATTACAGCCACAGATCGCAATTCCCCAGGAAGCTGCGTCAATTTCCGTAGGCGCTGACGGCACCGTGAGTGTTGAACTAGCTAACGGCGGTGGTAATCAGCAGCTCGGCCAGATTCAGATTGCCAGATTTGTAAATGCTGCGGGTCTTGAATCACTGGGACGTAACCTATTTCGTGAAACTCAGGCTAGCGGACCACCATTAGTTGGTGCTCCAGGTGAACAGGGTTCGGGCGAGATTGCCCAAGGCATGTTAGAGGCTTCAAATGTCAACGTAGTGGAAGAGCTAGTTAACATGATCGAAACCCAGCGCGCTTACGAAGTAAATTCCAAGGCAATTTCCGCCGTGGATTCCATGCTGCGCTTCCTTAACCAGAATCTATAGAGGTCGATGATGCTAATTTTTAGATCATTACAAAAGCTCTTGAGCGCAGCAGCGGTGATGGCCACCTGCTCCGCCTGTGTTTCACAGGGTGTACCCGCACTAATACAAGATGCTGCGTTTGAACCTGTTACGCCGTTAGTACCTGTCAGACCGGTTTCTGTCACGGGTTCTATCTTTAATGATAATGGCGCTAGTGCACGCTTTGGTTACAAGAAGAATTATCAGGTTGGCGACATTATTACGGTAGTTTTGACAGAGTCTACTCAAGCGCAAAGACAAAGTGGTGTTGAGACGGTAAGAGAAGGATCTAATAGTCCATTGCAAGCACTGCAAGGCGCTTTTACCTTAGATTCTTCACTGACCAAGAAAATCTTGAAAGCTACACCTTTTGGTGATTTAACAACCAACTCAAAAGGATCTGGCACAGCCAATCAAGCAGCGTCCCTTAATGGCGCAGTAGCGGCGACTGTCGTCCAAGTGCTACCAAACAATAGTGTTGTAGTTCAGGGCCAAAAACGCCTTACCCTAAGCGAAGGCAGTGAGACAATTCGCCTTGTTGGCGTTGTCTCGTTAAGTGATATTCAACCAGACAACACGGTCTTGTCATCGCGCCTAGCCAATGCACAGATTTCCTATCAGGGTGCCGGTAACCTCGCATCTGTAGCCAAGGTGCCTTGGGGTACCAGTGCGCTGAACAAAATATGGCCGTTCTAATTATGAAAAAATTCTTCTTTCTCACTTGGCTTATCAGCAGCCTTATAGCTGCACCAGTGTATGCTGATCGTATTAAAGACTTAACCTCGGTGGCCGGAGCGCGCTCCAACCAATTGATAGGTTACGGTTTAGTTGTGGGCCTGGCTGGTACAGGTGACCGAGACAAGATCTCGTTTACCGCACAAAGCCTTAAAACCGTATTAGACAAATTGGGAGTCGCTGTCGATGGACCAGTGTCTAACTACGACCTATTTTCACGTGGCGCAACTAGCCTTGCTTACGACAAAACTAAGCTAGATAACGTTGCTTCCGTTCTGGTTACCGCAACGCTGCCACCTTTTGCTAAACCAGGCCAGACAATTGACGTTAGTGTAGCGACAATAGGCCTTGCTTCGAGTTTGCGCGGCGGAAATTTGATTTTGACAGAACTTCGCGGCGCTGACGGGGAAATCTATGCACTCGCTCAAGGTTCGCTTACAACTACCGGGGTAGAAGTTGACGCAGCGGGTTCGGAAGTAAGCATTGGTGTTCCAACCACCGGTAGAGTGCCCAATGGTGCGTTAGTGGAAAGAGCAGTAAACACACCCTTTGGTACTTCAGAGCATGTAGTCCTTAATGCGCATCAAGGCGATTTCACGACCATTAGTGCTATTGCAGAAGCGATCAACGAGAATTTCGGAGAAGGTACTGCCAGTGCAATAGACGCGCGTTCAGTAGCAGTCCGAGCGCCTCAGGATATGGCATCGCGTGTCAGCTTTGTATCTATGATTGAAAACTTAGATGTGGTGCCAGGTGAACCCAAAGCTCGAGTGGTAGTTAACTCGCGCACGGGCACCGTGGTAATTAGTCGTACAGTTAAAGTAACGGCAGCAGCCGTTACCCAGGGGTCTCTCTCAGTGACCATTTCTGCCACCAACGAAGTGAGTCAACCAAACGCAGCAGGATTTGGCGATGCGGCTGGAGAAGCCGTTGTGGTTGAGAATGCCGAGATTGCGGTGGAAGAGGAAATTAATCCCATGTTTCTGTTTCAACCAGGTGTAGATTTACGCGACATTGTAGAAGCAGTAAATCAGGTTGGCGCCAGCCCATCCTCGCTCATTGCCATTTTGGAAGCGCTTAAGAGTTCCGGCAGTTTGCGTGCAGAGTTATTGGTGATTTAGGTCGATACGATGTCTGATTCAAATTTCACAACCAGCGCACTAGATTTTGGCCATATGGCACAAATGCGTGCAGATTCCAAAATGGCTGACGAGGCGGTTACTAAAGAAGCGGCCCAGCAATTTGAATCGATCTTCATCAACATGATGCTGAAATCTATGCGCCAGGCTACTGAACGCTCGGGCCTACTTGATTCCCAGGCATCAAAGACATACGAATCTATGTTCGATCAGCAGATCGCCGTAGAGCTCTCTAAAGGCGGAATGTTTGGTGTGGCTGATGTGTTGAACACACAAATGCAGGCGCAAAAAATGGGTCAACCAGAGAAGCCTGAAGTTAGGCCGTTGAACGAAGAAAGCAAACCGTTTGCCGTCAATACGGATAAGCCGTTGTACGAAATCCAACGCCCAAGAGGTAATACTGGTTTAGCCCTACCCGGTAATCGAGGCAAGCTATGACAGACCTTATTTCCGTCGGTGGTGCTGCAATACGCAATAGCCAACTTGCACTATCTGTTGTCAGTAACAACATTGCTAATGCCAATACTGAAGGTTACGTTCGCCAAGATCTAAATGTCGCGGAAAATACGCCGACCAAGAATGGCTTATTCTATTTGGGTAGTGGTGCTCTAGCCGAAGGCGTGCGTCGCTCCTATGATGGTCAGGTTGAAGCATCGCTACGAGCTAGCAGCAGTGATCTTAGTGCTCAATCGCCGCTAATTGATCACACAGAGCGAATGATCAACGTGTTGGGTAACGAAAGCGCTTCATTAACACCTGCGCTAGGGTCATTTTTTGATAGCCTAAAAACTCTGAGCGTTGATGCTTCCTCAGAGCAGCTGCGCACTCAGGTGCTTACCGAGTCAGAAATTTTGGCTTCGCGTTTCAATGCGCTGTCCTTGCAATTAGAAAGTTTAGATTCAGAAACACAGTCGCTAGCAACGAGTGTCAGCGCCAAATTTAATGCCCTATCCGACCAGTTAGCCCAGGTAAATACTGGGCTGCAGAAAACCAATGATATAGACAAACAACCGGCTGCCCTCTTGGACAGCCGAGACAAACTCCTGCGCGAAATGTCTGCCTTAGCAAAGGTCTCGGTGCGAGAATCTGCTAACGGAACGGTTGCAGTTACAATTGGTGATGGATCATCAAAAACATCCGTAGTCAACGGAGCAAAGGTTACGCCGATAGCAGTACGCTTTTTGGCAAGCGATAATGGTCGCGCCGAAGTGGTACTAGACCCTTACGGCGAACCGGTAAACTTGTCTGGACTATTAGGTGGTGAGCTGGGCGGTATAATCAATTTTAGGGATCAAATGCTGGCTCCGGCTATCGCGAATTTAGACAATATAGCGAAGGTCTTTATTCAGGAAGTTAACGCAACCCATGCTCGTGGTATGGATTTGAATGAAAAGCCGGGCAAGGCGATGTTTGTCAGCCCCCCGGATTTTACGCTGGATTATTCAAACGCTAAAGGCGGCGCTTCGCCTACTATCACTGTCGTAACTGAATCATCCGCGAATTTGCGCCCAATGGAGTTGCTATACGACAAAGCAGGTAAGCGCTGGATAGCCACAGACCTGACCAGTGGTACTAAATATGCCTCCACAGGTAACCCCCCTACCCTGGGCATCAACGGCCTGGCAATAACTATAAATGGCGCAGCCCAAGACGGCGATCAAATTGCTTTTTCTGGCAAACAAAGCTGGGCGAAGACTATCTCGCTAGCGATCACCAATAGTCGAGATCTAGCTGCGGGAGATTTGTTTCGCGTCTCTAACAATATCAGTAATCTTGGTGATGTTGAGGCAACAATCGGTATTGTTGCTCCAGCTGCTAATGTCAGCACAGTTCCAGAACTGAGCACTATTGTTGTAAATAATAATAATGCATCTGCAGGTATAACCGTTGACGCAAGCTATTCCACTGCTAAGAGTTTCCTAGCGGCCGGGACTAAAGATTTAGCCCTCACGTTTGCAAAAACAGCTTCCAGCACCGCAGAGCTACAAATATTCACAAGAGATGGGCGTCATCTCTTTGGTAGTGATCTCAGCGCAGCGCAAAAGTCAGTGATGCTTAACGCACAAAATGGTTTTGTTAGTGATAGCACCTACTCAAACACGTACCTTAATGGTGACACTGCCTATATGGGAGAGAGTTGGTCTATTGGCGCAACTAGTCAGTCTGTATCCGGCACTCTGGACGATGGTTCTACGGTAATTCTTGAGGAAGCTGCAATCCGCAGCGAATCCGTTAGCACCTACACTAATAGCACCGCGTCTAGTGTGGACCTAGTTGCAAATGGCGCATTGAAACTTGGTGGCCAGGCACTTGGGCCATTAACAATAGCTGCGGGCCAAAGCTTGACGGCGACAGGCGTGAAAACCTGGTTAGATGCTGAAATTGCCGCAAATAGTTTGCCCGTTTCGGTGACTATAGAAAATATTATCCGCGTACCAGCGAATGAGCTTTCGCCAACTACCGGCCTCTTGACTATAAACGGCGTAGCAATCAACGACTCTACACCGTTTACTAGTTCCGCAGCGTTAGTCAATGCGATCAATGCAAAAACCGCAGCTTCTGCTGACTATGCTCCAGGGCCTCCACAGGTTGGCACGGCCGCGACAAATGTAGAGGCAAGCTTAGACTTTGACGGTACGCTGATACTCAAACATCTCAATGGCGGCACCATTAGTTTTGGTAGTAGTGCCGGAGTGTTAACCAGGCTGACTGGGGATGTAGCAGCAGGGTTTGTCATTCAAGCCAATCGCTCTGCTGGCGACACCTCTGGGAAGACAGTTGCTTTGACTCTTAGCGGCACCGGTAGCACTACAGATCTAGCTACGTTAGGTCTAAATACTACGGTTAATATCGGCGCAGCCCTGAAAGAAGATTTAATCGTATTTAGCACCGGTACTACAGGTGATACAGCCAAGCTCACAGCTGGTTACGCACAGCAAAAAGTTGATCCATTACAGCTACGTAATAGCACTTTGGACATCGAGTTTACCTCAGATAGCCAATACAAAATTACCGATACTGTGACTAATACCATTGTTGCAGAGCGCTCCTACACTGCGGGTCAGGTTATACAGTACCAAAACCTGCAAGTTACCCTTAATGGCACACCCAATTCAGGTGATAAGTTTCAGATTGACAATAATCAGAAAGGCTTTGGTAGCAACGAAAATATTGTTCGCCTGTCCAACCTCGAATCAGCAAAGTTATTAGGTAACGATGAAACCTTTCAAGAGTCTTACCTAAACCTTATTAACCTTGCGGGAACAACCACTAGGCAAGCCACGGTAACGAAAGAAGCTTTGCAAGTGGTATATAACCAAGCTTTTGAGTCTCGAGACCAGGTAGCAGGCGTCAATTTAGACGAAGAAGCCGCAAACTTAATCCGTTTTCAGCAAGCCTATCAAGCCTCTGCGCGGCTAGTGCAAACTGCCAATGAACTATTCGACACAATTGTTCGTCTATAGTGAGAAACAATAGAATATGAAAATTTCCACTTCGTTAAATTACCAGCGGGCTTTAGCCAATATCCAAGAAGCGCAATCTCAAGTTTCTAAAACAAGAGAGCAGGTTGCCACCGGTAAGGTTATGGTCCGACCCAGCGACGATCCGACGAAGATCGCTACGGTTGAAAATCTGGATCGAGCTATAGCTAAAACAGATACTTATAGTGGTCTTTTGGGTGATCTGAAACAACGTTATGAATTAGAAGAAACGGTATTATTGTCCGGATCCGATATTCTCGTGCGGCTAAAAGAATTGGCTATTCAATCTGCTAACGATACTTTATCAATAGAAGACCGGCGAATTGTCTCGTTAGAAGTAGCCGGACTGAAAAAAGAATTACTCAATATTGCTAACACTCAGGACGTATCGGGTAATAGCATTTTTGCCGGCGGCAATACCGGGCTAGAGCCGTTTACCACGTTGACCGACGGCAGTGTGATTTATCAGGGCGACGCTCGGCAAATACAAGTTAGCGTTAGCGACACTCGTGACCTGACTAAAAACCGTAATGGCCTAGATGTATTTGGAGCCGCAGAGCGCGAACTTGTGGCTGCTGTAGCGGGTGAATATACCCAGGCACCAGGCACCATCGCTAACTATAACGGCGTTACTACCATTACAGATGGTGTGACGACTTTGACCTACGATTACACAGGTGGCGCTCCCGCCACCACAGCACGGCTGATTAGTGACTTAACTAGCGGCGCTAATGCATCGGCTTATGTAGATTTCAAATACACGGTCACAGAAAATCCAAATAGCCCCGGCGAGCTGCTATTTAAGGCAAAGACTAAAGAGGCTATTCCAGCGGCTAACGTTCCGCTACTTGTGGCTGCTGGCGCTGCGGATGAGGCGGTGGTTGCAACGCAAACGGTAGCTGGTGTAGACCGCACGACTCAAGGCATTGGTTTTTTTACTGCCCTAGAAGATTTTGTTACCGCATTGCAGGGTAACGACGGCGAAAATATCCGTAGGGCCATTGGTGAGCTAGGCGACTTGCACGAAGGGGTAGCCAAAGCCATTGGGCGAGTAGGTAGTGAAATTCAAAGTGCTGACACACAGCTTGAGATGAATGCAGACAGCAAAATTAGGCTGGAAACGCTGTTGTCAGGTGAAGTCGATTTAGACTATTCAGAAGCACTTACAAGGTTTAATGAAGAGATGACCAGACTAGAGGCGACCCAGGCATCTTTTGCTAAAGTGGCGCGCTTAAGCCTATTCGAATACTTGTAGTTTATGGGTTTAAGCAATACTCATCATGTGGCTACGGTCATCTTCTTTAGGCACGGTGGTTGAAGGCATAAGTAATGTCTCCCAACCTTTTTGCAGTTCCGCAATTAGCTCACGTATTTCTTCTAAATCTTCTTCTAATGGCAGCTGAATACTCTGATCTACTGCTCGATCTAACATTGCAAAAAAGTCTTCTAAGTGGGCAACTAACTGCTGGTCTGGAAGGTCAGCAAAACAACGATTGAGAAAACTCAACAAGTTCTTTGCATGTCTGAG